>Ga0257141_1000213_pt1 | contig 10621 bp, 8 predicted proteins | sample saktaT_17_FD_193544 | JGI IMG/M metagenome (GOLD analysis project Ga0257141, IMG submission 193544) | Metatranscriptome of saline water microbial communities from Sakinaw Lake, British Columbia, Canada - sak_2011_1_27_36m (Metagenome... | ecosystem: Environmental > Aquatic > Non-marine Saline and...
ATTTTTTTCCAGGGCAGAAGCTATAAGGTGTATCGGGGCATGGGGTCTCTGGAAGCCATGAAAAAAGGCAGCAAGGACCGGTATTATCAGACAGAGCAGGAAGAAGATGACAAGCTGGTCCCAGAAGGCATCGTGGGACGGGTGCCATACTCGGGAACACTTTCGGCCAATATTTTTCAGTTGATCGGCGGACTCAAGGCGGGCATGGGGTATGCCGGATGCAAGTCCATTGCAGAGCTGAGGGAAAAGGCGACGTTTATCCGAATCAGCGCCGCGGGACTCAGGGAAAGCCATGTCCATGACGTGATCATTACCAAGGAAGCGCCGAATTATCGCCTGGATTAATTATTATCTTTCAGCCTGCTTTTTTTAAGGATGCAATGACAGATTTCGTACATCTTCACGTTCACACCCAGTACAGCCTTCTGGATGGCGCCATTCGAATAGAGCCGCTCTTGCAGCGGGTGAAAACGTACGGCATGGACAGCGTCGCCATTACCGATCATGGAACCATGTTCGGGACCGTCGAGTTTTATGAAAAAGCCCTTAAAGCCGGGATCAAACCGGTCATCGGGTGTGAATGCTATATTGCGCCGCGCTCCATTGCCGAGAAAACCGCCCAGGATAATAAAGGGCTTTCTCATATCATTCTGCTGGCCGAAAATGAAGAAGGCTACCGGAATCTATGCAAATTGGCCACCATTGCGCAGCTTGAGGGGTTTTACTACAAACCCAGGATCGACAAGGATATCCTAAAAAGCCACGCGAAGGGACTCATCGCCCTTTCCGCCTGTCTTCATGGCGAGATTCCCCGGCTCATCAAGGACGGCAGGCAGGACGCGGCAGATGAAGCCGCCATGTTTTATCTCAGCCTGTTTGGTGAGGGGAATTTTTTCCTGGAGGTTCAAAACAACGGTATCGACATCCAGGATCACGTCAATCAGACCCTGCTCGACATGAGCCGGCGATTGTCCATTCCGATGGTTGCGACCAATGACTGTCATTATCTGGATCAGGACGATGTCCGTGCCCATGATGTGCTGCTCTGTATTCAGACCGGAAAAACGATTCATGACTCTGAGCGCTTTAAATTCCGGACGGACCAGCTCTATTTCAAGTCCAGGGACGAAATGGTCGCGGATTTCAAATCCTATCCCGGCGCCCTTGCCAATACCGTTGACATTGCCAGGCGGTGTAACCTGGAATTTGATTTCAAAACCTTTCATTTCCCCAAATATGAATCCACGAGTGAACGTTCCGCGGACGATATCTTTGATGAAAAAACCCGTAAAGGGTATGCGCGGGTATGGCATCAGATTCTTAAAAAACACCCGGATCAGGATGAAAAGCCCTACCTGGATCGCCTGGAATATGAAATGGCTGCCATCAAGGAGATGGGCTTTCCCAGCTATTTTTTGATTGTCGCGGATTTTATCCAGTACGCCAAGGAAAATCAGATTCCCGTGGGTCCGGGCCGTGGGTCAGCGGCCGGAAGTCTGGTGGCTTTTTCTTTGGGAATTACCGACCTGGATCCCCTGGAACACGGGCTGATATTTGAGCGATTCTTGAATCCCGGCCGAAAAAGCATGCCGGATATCGACGTGGATTTCTGCATCAACGGCCGGGAACAGGTCTATAAATATGTGGTGGACCGCTACGGCGGGGGCGATTATGTCAGCCAGATCATTACCTTTGGGAAGCTTAAAACCCGTGCCGTGATTCGGGACGTGGGAAGGGCTCTGGATATTCCGCTGCGGGAAGTGGATGCCATTGCCAAAATGGTTCCGGATGTGCTCAACATCAGCCTGGACGAGGCGCTTAAACAGGAGCCGAAACTCGCGGAAATGGTGGAAAGCAGGCCGGAAGTCGCGGATCTCATCAACATCTGCAGGGTTCTGGAAGGGCTTCCCCGTCATGCCTCGACCCACGCCGCGGGAGTGGTCATCGGAGATCGGCCCCTGGTGGAATATCTGCCCATGTACCGGGGGAAAAAAGGGGAAGTTGTCACTCAGTTTGACATGAAATGCGTGGAGAAGATCGGCCTGGTCAAGTTCGATTTCCTGGGGCTTCGAAACCTGACGGTCATTGCCGGAGCTCTTCAAATGATCAAGGATCAGGGCAAAACGCCTCCGGATCTTCTGGATCTGGATTTTTCCGATCCCGACACCTATCGCCTGCTGGCTTCCGGGGACACCACCGGTGTCTTTCAGCTGGAAAGCTCCGGCATGAAGGATTTGCTCGTACGCCTGAAGCCCGAATGCTTTGACGATGTCACGGCCCTGGTGGCGCTTTATCGTCCGGGTCCTCTGGAAAGCGGTATGGTAGATGATTTTGTGGACCGCAAGCATGGCCGGAAAACCGTGGAATATCTGGTGCCCGAGCTGGCGACGGTATTAAAGGAAACCTACGGCGTTATCGTGTACCAGGAACAGGTCATGAAGATTGCGGCCGAGCTGGCCAATTATACCATGTCCGAAGCCGATGACCTGCGAAAAGCCATGGGGAAAAAAATCGCCGAAATCATGGCCAAACACCGGGACCGTTTTGTTCAGGGGGCTCAGCAGAAAGGCATTCCCAAGGATAAAGCCAGCCAACTCTTCGACCTGATGGAAAAATTCGGGCGATATGGATTCAACAAATCCCACAGTGCCGCCTATGCCCTGATCGCCTATCAGACTGCCTTTTTAAAGGCCCATTACCCGGTTGAGCTTCTGGCAGCCCTTCTAACCAGCGAAATGAACTCCTCGGACGGCGTGGTCAAATACATTGCCGAATGTCGTAGCCATGCCATCGAAGTGCTGCCTCCGGATATCAACGAAAGCGAAAAAAGTTTCACGGTTGCGGATTCCAAAATCCGGTTCGGCCTGGTTGCCGTCAAGAATGTTGGCGAGGCTGCCATTGAAAGCATCATCGAGGAACGCAAAAAAGGCGGGTTTACGTCTTTATTTGATTTCTGTGAACGGGTGGAGCTGAAAAAAGTCAACAAGCGGGTGATTGAGAGCCTGATCAAATGCGGGGCTTTTGATTCCACCGGCGCCAGGCGTTCCCAGCTCATGGCCGCTATCGAGGACGCCGTTGACTACGGGCAACTGGTTCACCGAAAGCGCTCGGATCCCCAAATGGGCCTTTTTGGCGGAAGTGTCAAGGGAGAGCAGAAAATCGGCCATTCTCCGCTTCCCGATATTGCGGAATGGGATGAAAAGCAGCGGCTCCTGCTGGAGAAAGAAACCCTGGGGTTTTATATTACCGGCCATCCCTTGCAGGGATTTGAGGCTCTTCTGGATAAGTTTGCGACCGTAGATTCTCTTACGCTTTCAGACAAGGCGGACGGCGAGGCCATTCGCATCGGCGGCTTTGTTCGCAACGTGAAAGTGATCAAAACCCGGCGCGATGAGCTGATGGCCTTTGTCACTCTGGAAGATATGAATGGGAGTGTTGAGATCACGGTTTTTTCCAATCTTTATGCGGCTGTCAGTGATCTTTTGGCAGGCGATATTGCTATCATGGTTCAAGGAGCCGTTCAGAAAGACGATAACGCGGTCAAAATCCTGGCGGAAATCCTGATTCCTCTGGAAAAGGCCGAGGAAACCTGGGCCGCAACCCTTCATGTGAATCTGGATTTGTCCCGAGTCCAGCGGGAAACCCTGCTCAGGCTTCGGGAAGTCATGGGCAGCCATCCGGGCACCTGCCCGGCGATTCTTCGCCTGAGCAGCCCGGACCATACCCAGATTATCATATCCCTTCCCGAGCAGTTGAAGGTAAAGGCGGGAAGCAAACTCAAACGCGATATCGACGTGCTTCTGGGATATCCGGCTGTGCAGACGGATTGCAGCCCCGCAATTTCCAATGCGCGACCCAAAGACGGTTATCCTAACAGAAAAGGAAAACCCTGAAATGGCCCATTCCCATCTTCCGGTCTATCCGGTGCTGCTTGCCGGCGGCTCCGGGACGCGGCTCTGGCCAGTGTCGCGGGAATTATATCCCAAACAACTGGTCCGCTTTATCGGCAGCGATTCCCTGATCCAAAGCACCATCAAGCGCCTTTCGCCGGTTCTGGACAGCAGCAAGGTGAAAATTGTCTGCGGCAGGGATCATTCCCTGGAGATATCCAGACATCTCGAATCCATTGGTGTCAGCGCCGACGGGAACGTGATCAGCGAGCCCTGCGGACGCAATACGGCTCCGGCCGTTCTTCTGGCGCTCTTTGACATTCTACGGAACGAATCCGATGCCATTCTTTGTATTTTCCCTGCGGATCATGTGATACAGGATGTGGAAAGTTTCCACGGCAAACTGGAGTCCGCCATTCGTCTTGCATCAGCGGATTATATCGTTACCTTCGGAATCCGGCCGGGGTATCCGGAAACCGGTTATGGCTATATCGAAGGACAAACCCCGATTTCCGAAGGGGCGCTTTCAATCAGCCGTTTTGTGGAGAAACCCGATCTTCAGACTGCCAGGCATTATGTTGAGGCAGGCAATTATTTCTGGAACAGCGGCATGTTCGCTTTTAAAGCATCGGTGGTGGCGGAAGAATTCAAAACATTTCAACCGGATCTTTATCATCGCATAAAAACCCTTGCGGCGGCTTCCGGTACCCTGACACGGGAAGACTATCAATTGCTTCCCAATATCTCCATTGACGTGGCGGTTATGGAGAAAACGCAAAAAGGCGCGGTTTTGCCTTCGGATTTTGGCTGGAGCGATATCGGGTCCTGGAAATCGCTATATGATTTTCTACCAAAGGATGAAAATCAGAATGTTTTTCATGGCGATGTCATCTGCAATGATACGCATAACTGTTTTGTCATGGGACATGAGCGGCTGATTGCCGCCAATCATCTGAACAATGTGGTGATTGTGGAAACCCCGGATTCGATATTTGTCTCGGATATTGAAAACAGCCGTGATGTCAAATCCATTGTGGCCACCCTCAAGGAAAAGGGACGATGGGAATGTGAGCAGCATACCACTGCGTCCAAGTCCTGGGGAAGTTTGACTTCTCTTGAAACGAAAGATCATTACCGGGTCGGCCGAATGATTGTATATCCGGGATCAACGGTGATTGTGAAGGCAGAAGCGTTGGAATCCAAAACCCTGGTCATAGTCGACGGACTTGCCAGAGTTACGGTTGGATCGGAGTTTTTGTCTCTTGCGGCCGGTGAATCCCTGTCTCTTGCGCCGAAAAAACAAGCGGCGTTTAAAAATAACAATCACGACCCGCTGGTCATGATTCAAATAACGACGGCAGCTGAAGTGATCCTAAAATAGCAACCCCCGTCGAACCATGAAAGTATAGGGGAGGTTTTCGAACCGCCCTTCTTTTGAACCGAGGTTAAATGAAAGTTCCCCTTCTGGATTTAAAATGTCAATATCAACTGATTAAGCAGGATATTCTAAGGGTCACGGAAGAAATCTATGACAGCCAGTATTTTATTCTGGGGCCACATGTTGAAGCTTTGGAACAACAAGTGGCGCAGTACTGCCATGCTGCCCATGCCCTGGGGGTCTCTTCGGGGACCGATGCACTGATCATTGCCTTGATGGCATCCGGAATAGCTGCCGGCGATAGGGTCATTACAACGCCTTATACTTTTTTTGCAACGGCGGGTTCCATTTCCCGCGTGGGAGCGCATCCCTGTTTTGTGGATATTGATCCTGCAACCTATAACATCTCCCCTGAAGGCATTTCAGCCGCCATTGAAGGGATGAGCCCCGCACAAAGGGGGCGTCTGAAAGCCATCATTCCGGTACATCTTTACGGGCAGTGCGCGGACATGGATCCGATCCTTGAAATCGCCAGGGACAACCATCTGACAGTTATCGAAGATGCGGCTCAGGCCATTGGCGCCGAATACAAGGGCAGAAGGGCGGGGGAAATGGGCGATTTCGGGTGTTTTTCCTTTTTCCCCTCCAAAAATCTTGGTGCATTTGGAGACGGTGGCATGGTAACCACCTTATCCAAAGCCTTTCATGACACCTTGGTCATGCTGAGGAATCACGGTTCTCACCCCAAATATTATCACAGTTTAATCGGGGGAAATTTCAGACTGGATGCGCTTCAGGCAGCCATCGTATCCATCAAGTTGAAATATTTGGATCAATGGACAAAGATGCGTCAGGATCATGCAGCGACCTATCGCAGCCTTTTTTCGCAGTGCGGCTTGGAGGATCGGGTGATGCTGCCCTTGGAAAAAGAGACCCGGCATACATTCAATCAGTATGTCATCCGCGTTGCCGAAAAAAGAGATGAGCTTCGGGCGTTTTTACTGAAATCGGAGATTGGAACCGAAGTGTATTATCCGGTACCGCTGCACCTTCAGAAGTGTTTTTCTTTTTTGAATTACAGGGAAAGAGATTTTCCGGAAGCCGAACGCGCAGCCGCGCAGACTCTGGCTCTTCCCGTTTTCCCGGAACTGACAGCGGCGCAACAGGAATATGTAGTGGACAGAATCAAGTTTTTTTATTCGTAAAAACAGATCGTTCCTTATTGAAGGTGGAGGAAGAACATGTCAGAAAGAAATTCGCGTGATACGTTCAGAGATAAGAGAGGCACTGGAGCCGAACAGGGTTCAGATGAAGATTATTATCCGGAAGATGCCTATTCCCCGTGGAAAAAAAACAACATGGAGAGTTTTATGTCCAATCTGAGCAAGAGCAGCGGACTACTCTTGGTCATTGTCGGCGCAGGGGTATTTATACTGGTCGCACTATTTGTTTTTCTTCCCATGTTGCGGAACCCCGCCGATACCAAACCGATCACCGAGGTGGATGCCAAGGTGAAAAAAATGGAAGCCAAACTGACCGAAATGGAACAGAATTACCAGAAAGTCGCCCAGTTAGCTCTTCAAGAAGACAAACTTGATCAGGTATCGGCAAGACTCGATAAGCTGGGGGCATCCACAGCGCAGCGACTGGACCAGATGACAAGGGAAATCGAGATGCTTCACAAGCAGCCTGCTCAGCTCAAACCGGAATCCGCGTCAAAACAACCAATTGCGCAGAGCAAGCCGGAACCAGCGGTGAAACAATCACCGCCCTCTAAAACAGACAGCGCGGTCAAATCGCCTGTTACTCCCAAAGCAGGGTCAGGCAGCCCGTCTAACCCGGTTGAAACACCGGAGAAAAAGACTTCAACTGAAAAATACCATGAAGTCAAACCCAAAGAAACCTTGTATGGTATTGGCCGGACTTATGGGTTGACTGTTGATGAGCTGCGGCGGTTAAACAACATGGGCCCAACAGAAATGGCTCGTTCCGGGCAAAAACTAAAGGTCGGTAAATGATCGGGCCAAGGAGGGAATACCAATGATCGTAGGAATATTAAAAGAAATCAAAACCTCTGAAAATCGTGTTTCCATGACTCCGGCCGGTGTAGAGGTTTTAAAACAAAAAGGCCAGATGGTGCTGGTGGAAAAAAACGCCGGAGCGAACAGTGGGTTTGAAGACTCCGAATATGTCCGGGCAGGCGCGGAAATCATTGAAACGGCAGCGGAAGTATTCAGCCGGTCTGAAATGGTTATGCATGTAAAAGAACCTTTGCCTTCCGAGTATGGACTGATTTTCAAAGACCAGATTGTATTTACTTATCTGCATCTGGCTGCCGCGGAAGAACTGACCCGAGCACTGATACATTCCCAATCCGTCAATATCGCCTATGAAACGATTCAAAAGGCGGACGGATCGCTTCCGCTGCTGACGCCCATGAGCGAGGTTGCCGGCCGGATGGCGATTCAGGAAGGCGCCAAATATCTGGAGATGGCCCAGGGCGGCCAGGGCGTTCTTCTGGGAGGTGTTCCCGGTGTTGATCCGGGAACGGTTCTGGTGATCGGAGGCGGGATTGTGGGAACCAATGCCGCCAAGATGGCCTGCGGCCTGGGTGCCAAAGTGTATCTTCTGGATACCAGCCTGGACAGACTGCGCTATCTCAGTGATGTCATGCCCAGCAACTGCTTTTTGCTGATGTCTTCCCCTGCCACCATTCGAAAGCTGGTAAGGGAAGCGGATGTGGTGATCGGCGCGGTTCTGATCCCCGGCGCCAAGGCGCCCAGGCTGATAACCCGGGACATGCTGAAAACCATGAAAAAAGGATCGGTGCTGGTGGATGTGGCCATTGATCAGGGCGGCTGTTTTGAAACCTCAAAGCCCACGACCCATACCGATCCGACCTATGTGATCGACGATGTGATTCATTATTGCGTGGCCAATATGCCGGGGGCCGTGGCAAAAACATCAACCCTTGCCCTGACCAATGCCACGCTGCCGTATATCCTTGAAATTGCCAGTAAAGGCTGGAAAAAAGCCATGCAGGACAACCCCGAAATCAGGACCGGCGCCAATGTGGTTCAGGGGCATGTGACCTACAGCGGGGTTGCAGATGCCTTTGGACTTCCGCTGGTGGATATTGCCACGTTGATTTAATCAGGGGGTTTGGTTACTCTTTTTTTACGACCAGTCCCACGCCTGCCAGAAGGAGCAGCGCTCCGGCATAACCGATCAGGGTGGTGCTTTCAGATGAAAGCCAGGGAAGCTTCTGAACCGAAAGAACGCCGACAACAATCAGGGTAATCAGAGGATTCAGGACAATAATGGCGCTGACCTGATTGGCGGGGAGCAGCTTGAGGGCTTCGCCCAGCGTTCCATAAGCGATGAGGGTATTGGCACCCAGGAATATCAGGGTCAGCCAGTCTGAAAGGGTCAGCCCCTGGAACTCATGAAATGCGACCAGGGGGGAAAAGACCAGTGCGGCAACCAGGTAAATCAGCAAATTGGTCTGTTGTGGTGCCCAGATTCGGACCAGGAGTTTCTGGCATACTGCAAAACATGCCCAGGTGATGGCTGCAAAGATAATCCAGATGTTGCCGCGAGTGTATTGTTGGGAAGAAATCATCAAGTGATGAAGCTGATCCCAGTAAAAAAAAAACAAAGCCTGCGGCTGCAATCCCGAATCCGGACTTCTGAAGGAGCGTGAGGTGTTCTTTGAAATAGACGACTCCCACAATCGCCACCAGAAGCGGAGAAATCTGGATCAGTATCTGAGCATTGCTGGGAGAGGTCAGGGCCACGCCGCTGGTAAATCCGAGATAATTACCCGCCATGGCAAGCCCGGCGATGATTCCCAGAATTGGCGGCTTTATCAGAATTTCAAAAAATCGGGGACGATGAATAATATAATAACCTGACAGAAATACGAACGAAAACGTAAATCGAAACCAAATGATGGTATTGCCGCTGAACCGCTGAAGCGCATATTTGAGCACAATGGCCAAGATGCCCCAGAGGGCGGCCGTTATGCTGATCATCAAAAGTCCTTTTGAATGATTGGACATGTTTGCCTTTTACCTCATATTCTTTTCCAGTACCGCAAGGGAAGCCATAAGGTGATTGTACGAAAAAACCTCAACGGATACCGTTCCGGTAAATCGTTTCAGTATGGAGAATATCTTGTCAAGCCGGCTCTGATCAAAGACATCCAGAGCCAGATGATCCTTTCCGTTATGAACGCCGTGCAAATGAATCATCGTCGTTTGTCCGGCAAATCGATGATACGTGGTTTCGATACATTCATGATTCACGATCAGATGCCCCATATCCAGGCACACCCGAAGGTCATATTCCCCCAGAATCGGTTCAATCCATTCCAGCGGGTAATTGAGGGTTTCAACGGAAAGAGATGGCCCCTTTACCCCTGCATCCATTAACCCGCGGATACTTTCTGAAATCCGGCACTGCCAGGCTTTGTCGCAAATTCTTCCAATCGGTGCTTGATTATAAGGAAGATGAAGGATATAGGTTGTAGGTTCCAGAGGCTGGGTGAGATCCATAACACGAAGGATGTTTTCAACAAACCGGTTCTGTTCCTTGCGTTCCAGGTTTCCCGGGTCCAGATCCGACGGGAGATGAACATTATAAGTGAACCGGAATTCTTTTGCCAGTGATTCCATTTCCCGGATCATCTTTTTGGACGACAAGGAGGATTCACGGCTTTCAAAACACAGCAGCTCGATTTCATCCAGATAGGGTCCCAGCATCTGAATATTGGGGATGTAATCATCCGGATAGATGAACGAAGGCACGCTGATCCGGAATGGATAGGCGTTTTTATAGGATTTGGGCAGTTGAGGATACATGGTGGCCAGCAGCTTTTTGGGGTGGGTTAATGGATGAAGTCCGATGACAAAAGACGATCGGGTCAGGGATGCGCGGCGGAAATGACTGCCAGCAGAAAAGTCCACAGCAATGAACAGAGAAGCATCAGATCGCAGGCTTTTCGAATGTCGTTTCGCGTCACATTCCCGAAGGCAATACCGATAAAGGGTTTGTTGACTACCCGGCCATGATATACGCTGGGGCCGTTCAGCTTGACGGATAGCGCTCCGGCAAAAGCAGCCTCGGAATATCCGGAATTCGGACTGGCATGATGCGCACCTTCATGAACAGCAGTTTGGAAGGCGCGTTTCCCACTCCCGGACAGGAGTTGCGCTGCAAATGCGATAACCGGAACAGCAAGCCGCGCAGGTATAAAATTGGCGATATCGTCCAGTCGGGCGGAAGCCTTGCCAAAATGGAAATAAGCATCACTGCGGTAGCCGACCATGGAATCCAGTGTATTCACCATCCG
>Ga0257141_1000216_pt1 | contig 10560 bp, 6 predicted proteins | sample saktaT_17_FD_193544 | JGI IMG/M metagenome (GOLD analysis project Ga0257141, IMG submission 193544) | Metatranscriptome of saline water microbial communities from Sakinaw Lake, British Columbia, Canada - sak_2011_1_27_36m (Metagenome... | ecosystem: Environmental > Aquatic > Non-marine Saline and...
CAACAGGTGTAAAAGTTATGCACGAGCCGGTAAAAAGACTGAAGCTGTACGAAAGATTGAAGTCGGATATTGCATCCGGGGTCTACATGCACGGCAGTTTTCTGCCGAATGAATTTGACGTGGCAAAGAAATATGGGTATTCCCGCGTCACGGTACGATCAGTGATACCAATGCTGGAAGATGAAAAGCTTATCGAATTGCTTAAAGGCAAAGGACGCCGTGTATGTCCGCCCAATATCGAAAAGAACAAAACTCCGCTAACTTTTCTGCTGCCTTGCGCTAATTTTATCAGTGATACTATTCAGTCTCCATATTCGCTGCATACTCATCATTTGCTGCAAGGCGTCTCGCAAATTGCCTTTGAACATAACTGCCGGGTACAGACGGTACCGGTTTCTAGTACCAATTATCAACACGATATTGATTGGAAACAATTGGATTTTATTAACTCGGACAGCAGGGTACTGGTGGACGGCTACTGGTATTGTGATCTGTTTTCGCTGTTTAAAGAACGCGGCTGCAAGGTAGTTTTGGTCGAAAATCAGACTTATCATTTTAAATTATATACTGATTACCTTAAAAATTGGTTTGTTTTAAGCATGAACACTATCAGCGCGATGGAGTCGGCGGTAAAACTATTGGCGGATCGCGGCTGCTGCCGGATTGCTCTGGCAGCAAACTACCTTGAAGAAGAAAAAGATCATCCGGTATTGCATGGTTATAAGTCCGGACTGGCCAAGTGCGGACTCCGGTATGCCGCCTGGATGGATACTTTGAATATCAGCAATAAAAACATTGGCGAGGTCATCGGCGATTTTTATAGGAAGAATCATTTTGACGCATTGCTGCTGAATCCGATTCTGGTTTTCAAACTGCGGACGCAGCGTTCATTGAATTACTGTTTTGGCCTGCCGGAAAGCGTAATAATCATGGCAAATGACGAAATCAACTATAACCAGCAGGCGTTTCCTGCGCTTTCCAGCCTGGATTTCCCTTATGACGAGATTGGCCGGGTTGCGGCGAGGCGGCTGTTGGAAGATGAATTCAGGCCGGGCCGGCAGATATTTGATGCTCGGATTATCAAGCGTGAATCGACGATGCACGAAAATGAACGGTTAGCTTTAGTGACAACATGAATAAAAGGTAAACTTTTACACAAAACCAATAACAAGGAAAGGGGTGCAGAATGAAAACCAACATGTTCCGGAAGACAAATCGTAAAGCAGAGACGAAAATGAATGTGAAAAAAAGTTGCAAGTCGTTGAATTTCACACTCATCGAACTCCTCGTCGTGATCGCCATCATTGCAATTTTGGCTGGAATGCTGCTGCCGGCGCTGAATAAGGCCAGACTGAAAGCACAGGCCATCAAATGCGTAAGCAACCTGAAACAACTCGGATTTGCCTTGACCAGTTATCTTGACGATAACAAAGGGACCTACCATGCGGCCAGTCTTAACTATCCAAGCAATCCTGATATCTGGTGGCCGGGATTGTATGTTCAATATCTTAACAAAAATAAAAATACAACATCGGCTAAAAGATATTCTGCCGACAGTGTTTTTAACTGCCCTACCCTGAGAACATGGTCATCAGTGAATCCGGGCCGTTACATCAGTTACGGGTATAACGCTTATTTGTTCGGCAGCAGTGACTATACGCCAATACCCGGATTCGGCAAGCCGACACCGCAAAATGCGATCAAAACCGGTATGATCAAAAATCCAAGCAAGCAACTGACCCATGTAGATACTTGGCGGCTTCCCACTAGGGATGAGGGGAACTGTAATTTAACTAATACTTCATATATCTGTATCCGTCACAACGGATACTCCAATGTTCTATATGCGGACGGGCATGCTAATCCCGAATCCTACCGTTTTCTGCTGTTCTCGACCATGGGCAATTATCCGGTCAACGCTACATGCCAAAACCTGCCATATGTTCCGAAAGTTCCGGCAAGTGATATATCCTTTGATTTTTCACCGTATAGATGAATTTTGCGCAACTAAGTTATCCGCATATATATTATAGAAAGTTACTGGAGATAATTTCAAACGTAAAAATTAAAAAATAATGGCAAGGATTGTATATGATTTTTGATCTTTTGCAATTTTTCGGCAATAAGTTGCAACTGGCGTGTCAAAATAGGCTTGATCCGTAAAAGTGAAAAGTTATTAACAGTAAAAAGTCAATAGTTTTGAAATTAGCTCATTGATGTAAAGTTCAACATAGCATAATTAAAGGATGTGCAAATGTCAAAAATGTCAAAAGAAACATCTCTGAAACCACAGCATAACGGTATATTTGATGCAAGAGAATTTGGCGCGGTCGGCGACGGCAGGCATAAAGACACGCAAGCCATCCAGTCCGCAATCAACGCATGCAGTGCCGGTGGCGGGGGGGTAGTGCGAATCTCTTCAGGCACATATCTTGCCGGGACACTGTATCTTGCAGACAATATGGAGCTTTGTGTAGAGTCGGGCGCTGTGATTCTTGCCAGCCCGGATCGCTGTGATTACAATGCCGATGACCGGTTTCCAGAAAATACGGCTTTCGCCAAAGAACACGTGTCCGGTGCCCACCTCATTATCGCATATAAGACAAGCAACACCTCCATCACCGGGCATGGCACCATAAACGGAAACTCAAAGGTGTTTTTAGATATCTCCCCAGAAGATGCGGCGCATTCCTATCGCCGGAAAGATACTAGCTTCATCCAGCGCGACTGGCGTCCCGGACAAATGATTTTTTTCTGCAAGTGCCGCAATGTCGCGGCGCGCGATGTGACGCTCTTGAACGCGCCTTACTGGACGCTCTTTTTCTTCGGTTGCGATACGGTCAAAGCCTCCGGGCTGACCATTACAAGCCCGGCGATGACCCGTGAGGGTGACGGTCTTGATATTGACTGCTGTCGCGGCGTGGTAGTCAGCGACTGTATCATCCGCACTGGGGACGACTGCATCACACTGCGCGGGAATTGCGGACTTCTTGGCGAAGAGAAGCCGTGCGAGGATGTGGTCATCACAAACTGCGTTCTCAGCACCCCGTGCAATGCGTTCCGTATCGGAGTGGGTGACGGCATCGTGCGAAACTGCGTGATAAGCAACATCGTCATTGACGAGGCACGCACAGGGCTCAATATCGTATGCAACTACATGGGGCTTTTTCCACACGGCGTCCGCATAGAAAATATTTCCATCAGTAATGTCGTGATGAATGTGGTCATGCCCGCCAATATAGATTGCGGCGAGGGAACTGCCGCCCCCGCCGGTCTCTATAACATTACCTTGTCTGACTTTCGCGTTACTGCTGACGCCGGATTCTTCATCGGAGGTTTCCCCGGTATTCCGGCTACGGGAATCACCTTGCGCAACTGGGATATGACTTTGAGGGGCGGAGCTGACAATGACGAGTTCATACGGAACGGCGTGCCGCTTCCATATCCGGTGGGCGGGAATATCGGCGTTGGCGACAGGCCGGCTCTTCCGTGCGCAATATGTGTCGCATACGTTGAGGATTTTGTTATTGAAAACATGGTTTTGTGCTGGGGGGAACTCAGAAAAGCCTGGCGCGACGGATTATCGTTCAGACACGTTAAAGGTTTGACGATTGAAGGCGGCTCCATCCGTCAGCCTTTGCCAGGAATTGGTGCGGCAATTCACGTCCAGCAGTGCGACGATGTGTGTGTCCGTGGAGTCAGAGCCGCACGCGGGACAGCCACTTTCTTCCTGTCCGAAGATATGCCGCAGGGAGCTAAAATTTGCTGCGTTGGCAATGATGTGCGTGAAGCCGAAACAACTTTTGAACCGCAACTCATTCCATTGCTCATAGACAAAATGGGCAATTTGACCAGCAGTAAATAACATAAGGATAAAGATAAAAGCATTTGTACTGAAGACAAGTTTAAAAAACACAATCAATAAGGAAAGTAAAAATGAAAAGAATCAATGTGTTGATAGTTATGGCCGTTATTGTTACTAGTAGCATGGCTTGGGGAGAAGATATAATTTTGTTCGACGGAAGTAAGGCAGTGTCCAGCGCGGAAGTTAAAGCTGATCCCGAAAACGCCGATAATAAAGCGCTGTTTTGGTTTGGCGCCAACAAAGGCAGTGGGCTTACCGCGGTTCCGGCGGATAAGGATTGGTCTGCATATACTGCATTCAGCTTTAAAATGTACGCAAATGAGGCTGACGGCCATGAAATAATGATTACCTTCGACTCGAATCCTGAAGGTTCGCAAGGCAATTATTATTTTAAAAAAATAAAAATTGACTGGAAAGGCTGGAAAACTATAACTATTCCGTTCACGGAATTCAAAGTATCCAGGAACGTGATTGGCTGGAATTGCATTTATCGTTTTTCTATATGCACTAAAGGCTGGGGGTGTGAGCCGAATCCTAATGCGGAATATTACATTGACGACATAACGCTCGTTAGCAGCGCGGAAAAAGCAAAATAGAAAACTAATTGTTTTTCAAAGGAATATTATGAATCAGAAGTATTACAAAGCCGGAACGGCAATTCTCCTGTCTGTTGTTATCTTTTTTATGTTCGCAGTTTTCGGCATTTCAGGGGCGGAGATGGCAAAGGGTACACCGGTTTCGCCGGGTGCAATTGTCCTTGCAAAAGGCGGCGTCACCGAGTACGTCATTGTAGAAAGCGGGAATCAAATACCGGCAGAGCGGACGGCAGTCACCGATTTGGCAAAGTACCTGAAAAAAGTCACCGGCGCTGAGTTCAAAATAGTCAAGGAGAAACCTGGCGAAAAGCTGGATAAGGGCATCTATGTGGGATGGACTGATTTCGCCCAAAGGCATGGTCTTGTCGCATCCGGTTTTGCGCCGGAGGAGTGGTCGGTCATTACGATTGACGATAACATTGTGATAACCGGCGGCCGGCCGCGTGGAACCATTAACGGCGCGTATGAGTTTTTGGAGGAGTCCGTTGGCGTTCATATTCTTGATCCGCTCACAGAAGTTATTCCATCCAGCGCTGATTTGACGATAACAGCTCCTAAACTGTCTGGAAAACCAGCCTTTCTTTTTCATAACATATCCAATCCATATAATTTTGCACCGGGAAATCGTGATTTCGCCACTTATTTCAACCAGTTCAACAAGAACGAGGGTGGGTATCGTCCGCAGTACGGCACATCGCCCAAACTTGGTGCTCCTGGCGAAAGCCACACCTTTGGCCTCTATATCAACCCCAAGGAATACGGCATGACGCATCCGGAGTATTTCTCGATGAACGAAAAGGGAGCGCGGATTATTGACTCTAAAGGCACAACCAGTTTATGGTTCGATCTCTGCCTGTCCAATCCGGAGGTGAGGAAAATCATCATCGAAAAACTCCGTGGCTACATCGAGGCCGACCGCAAGACGGCGAAGAGTCTGAACCTTCCCCCGCCATTCATATATTGCATAGATCAGAACGACTGCATTGAACACGGATGCCTCTGTCCGACATGCAAAACCATCATTGATAGGGAAGGCGGTGCTGAAAGCGGATTGATAATTGACTTCATCAACGCAATCGCGGATGACATTAAAAACGATTATCCAGACATCCTGATCCAGACCTTCGCCTACAACCACACACTGAAAGTGCCGAAGACGATCAAGCCGCGCGACAATGTGATGATCCGCTGGTGCGACAACTACAGTATGTCGGAGTTCTTCCGCCCTATCACGCATGAGTACAACAGGGAAATGCGTGAACTCTTCGAACCGTGGAGCCGCATTTCCAAAAACATGGCGGTCTGGGATTACTGGCGGATGTACAAAAGGCATGCTCCGGGATTCTACGCCCCTTTTGTGAATATCTCCTGCCTGAAGCCGGATCTTGAATACTTTCAGAAAAACGGTGTAAAGTCAATGTATGCCCAGACCGAGGACTTTTGCTTTATTGATGATTACGCGGGTGATGATCTGCAAAGCTTCAATCCCCTCCGATTCTGGCTTGGACTTAAGCTCATGCAGGATCCGCAGAGAGACGAAAAGAAACTGCTTGACGTTTTTTTCAATGGCTATTATGGTCCGGCGGCGGGAAAGATGCGGGAACTGCTTTTATATATGGAAAAACGCCAGGACGGATGCAAGCAAAAGCTGATAAAGCTGGACCGAGACGAATATTACAAGGCCTATTTAGATCTGGAGTTCTTCGTCACTGCGAGGAAGTTGCTTGAAGATGCTGAAACCGCCTGCGGCACGGACACCTTCCACAAGGCGCGGGTACAGCGCGAACGCATACCGGTTGACTCCTCGCTTCTACATCTTGAACCTTCCCTCAGGAAAACTTTCTGTGCCAGCGGGGAACCGTTCCCGTTTGACCGCTCACAGGTGCTCTCGGGATACGCCTCCGCCTGGAACGCATACATGGATGCGTTCATGTCAGAGAAGGCTCGCGAGAAGGCGAAGCCTTTTGTTGAGAAACGGATTGACTATCTGCGGACGATGCCGATGATAACTCCCGACAATATTCGCCACAATGCCGCGCCCGTCACTGACGGAGATATCCGGATAAATGGCATTCTCGACGAGACGGCGTGGACGAAAGCGGCCAAGATGTTTCTTACGCCTTATGAAAAAATGCAGGAGCTCAAAGTCAAAACCGTCGTCCGGACGCTTTGGTCGAATGAGAAACTCTATCTCGCGTTCGAATGCTTTGACGACAAGATCAATGACATGAACTTCCAGCAGCGCAAGCAAGATGATCCGGACATTTGGAAGGACAGCTCAGTCGAGATATTCATCAACCCCAGCGGCGACAGAAGCACCTACTACCACTTTATAGTTAATCCGGCAGGAGTGATGACTGATATCGCGATAAAAACACTTGAGGGGCAGAAGGATTATGACAGTTCATGGAAGAGCGGCGCCGAAGTAGCTGCAAAGATGAACAATGACTCATGGGTTGTGGAAATGGCAATCCCATTCAAGGCGATGAAATTCGAACCCAAGGAAAAGGCGCCACTCATCGCCAATTTCTGCCGGTCCCGCTATCTGAAGTCGGACGACAATGCGATGCAACTGCAAACATGGTCGCCGCTCCTCATACGAGGTTTTCATGACGTTGAGAAATTCGGGACGGTTAAGCTGGCGGGGAAAAGCGATGGCGTGTTGTTCAGCTCTTTCGAGGGGCCGCAGGATACACCTTCCTTTAAACCGGAGGGGCTCTGTGTTGCCGCCTTCTCCAAAGAGCGGACGAGTGACGGGGAAATATCCCTCCGTCTGGAATTAAAGAAATCGGATGACTTTTTGGGAATAACCGTTAAAGTCGGCGACCTGTCGGACTGGTCGGGCTTCGCTGCCTTAAAGGCCGACATATTCGTAGAAGGATCGGAGACGCTGGAGATGGGATTCCGTCTTGCTACGGACGACAATGCGTTTTACAGCTCAATGTATCTGAAGCCCGGATGGAACAAAGGTGTCAGTCTGGCGAATTTAATAGAAGCGGGAAAGAAGATTGATCTGACTAAAGTAAAAAACTTTTTGTTCTACGTGGGGAAAGGAAAGGCGACGAGCGACCGCGTCATCTTCCTGGACAACCTGAGACTTGCTAATAAATAGGAATATATAGATGAAAAAAAGGCATGAGGGGGCACGTTGGAGTCTAATATACGGAATATATGAAGGCGCGGAGAAGTTCGCCATTGACGAGGCGCAGAGGTATTTTCAGTCATATCTCCCCTACGTTATGCGGGTTGAGAAAGCGGAAATGGTGGTGCCGGAAAAGCTGGCCGGGCATTTGCTTGTCGTCGGGACAATGGAAAACAACCCGCTTGCCGCTCAACTTTTTGCCCAGGGACTCATTGAGCAGCCCAATGGTCCGGAGGGATACACTCTGAAATGTATGGAGTCGCCATGGAGCGCCGGATCAAGAATAGTGGCGGTTGTCGGCGCCGATGCTGCCGGAGTTCTTTATGGAGTTGAGCATCTTGGATTGACGATTCTGCCCGGCCTTGTCTGGCCGGCCAGACTTTCGCTGGTCAGAGAACACGTTGACAATCTGCCATTTTTTACTGTGTCCGAGCAGCCGAAGATTGCCGGCAGAGGAATTTGGACATGGGGCTACGTTGTATACGACTACCGGAGGTTCATCGACAATATGGCCAGGCTGAGGATGAATATGCTGACCATCTGGAACGACGAACTTCCCGTCAACATCCGGGATGTGGTTGCGCACGCCCATTCCAGAGGAGTCAAAACAATCCTGGGGTTCGAATGGGGCTGGGGCAAGGACGATCTTGACCTGAGCAGCAAAGAAGATCGCGATAAAATCCGCGGCGCGGTCGTCGAGCGATATGAGCGCGATTACGCCGGACTTGGAATTGACGGCATCTATTTCCAGACGCTCACCGAGCACTCCGACAAAATAAAAGGAACCGTCAGCGTGGCGGCGGCGGCGAAGGAACTGGTGAACGAGACGGCGGGAGAATTGCTGTCGAAACACCCCGGACTGCTGATCCAATTCGGGTTGCATGCCACTTCGATTGGCGACCGCTACGAAGAGCTGGCGGGATTGGACTCCAGGGTTGCCATCGTCTGGGAGGATGCCGGGGATATTCCGTTCTCCTACAACCTGGCCTGCACGGAAAATTCCTCATACAAAAAGCCGGAACCGTGGGTGGAAACGCCGGAAAAAACCGCGGAGTATTCGAGGAATATTGCGGCGTTGAGAGGAGGCCGAGACGAGTTTGCCATCGTTGCAAAGGGGTGGACCAGTCTTAACTGGGAGGATGAGTTTGAGAATCACGAGTCGTTCATTCTCGGCGAAAGGGATGCCTGGTCGATACGTCAAAGACTCGGCGCCAGACGCCAGCAGTGGGATTATGTCAACTCGTTATGGCTTAAACATTACGAAATCGCCAATGCTTATTACCGGAATATGCTCAAACATCATCGGGGGCCGATGACGGTCTGCGCGCTGGTCGAGGACGGCCTTTTCGAGGCTGAGATTCAACCCAGCGTCGCGCTTTTCGCAGGAACCGTCTGGAATCCCTGCCGTCCGGCGGCGGAGACGCTTCAGGAAGCATACACGGCGGCAACGGCGGCGAACAGGATATAAATTCGACAATTTATGGATATAACACAAACACCGCAATAATGCATAACTGTAATTTTCTGTATAGAGGTAATTGCAAAAGTAGTCAGAATTCAGGAGAATAAATCCGGATTGGAAGAATGGGAAACAGCGGCGCAAATAAAAGGTAATTATCAACGCTTCATCAAATTGAATTTTAAAACCCGTCTCGCAACTGCCGTCAGATTAAGGATTGACAAAACTCATGGGGAAGAAACTGTAAGTGTATTTGCGGCAGAACCACTATAGAAGCTTTGGAGAAATGATTCTTTATTGTTCAACAATTAAGCGGGACAGAAAGTAGAATAAACAGGAGAACTTTAGTAATGAAGATTTTTATTGTTACAGACCTTGAAGGAGTGGCGGGAATTTCAGTTGATCAGCAACTGAATGGTATTGACAATCCATATTACAGGAAAGCGCGCGAATTCCTTGCAGATGAGATCAACGCGGCCGTTGCGGGTGCAAAAGAAGCCGGCGCAACTGAATTCCTGATAGCCGACGGACACGGGTCAGGATATGACATGATGCTTGATTTTGACCGGATAGACGCGGACGTGACGTTTGTCACCGGAAAAGGAAATCCCATGGATGCAGTGGATGATTCGTTTTCCGCCGCATTCATCATCGGACAGCATCCCAGGAAAGGAGTGCGCGGCTCGCTGGAACACACGGGAAGTCACATGGTAAATCAGGGAATGTGGTTGAATGATATCGAGGTTGGCGAGGCAGGGTTGTTCACCTCTGTGCTTGGCGAAAAAAATATTCCGCTGGCTCTTTTGACCGGGGATGAGGAGACAATCAAGGAAATGGTTCCCCTTGCGAACGGGTTCGTTGGCGTTGCGGTGAAGAGAGGCATTACCAGAAACCTGTGTGTCACACTACACCCGGCGACGGCCCGGAAGATGATTAAAGACGGAGCGTGCCGCGCGATACAGTCACTCAGCTCCATTTCCCCATGGAAGCTTTCACCGCCGTTTACGCTCGTCATAAAATATGCTGCCTCAGAATTTGCGGAGAAATATGCGCCGTTCGGTCTCTGCGACACAGGAAAAGAAAACACGCTTTTTCCGTATATCGCAAGAGTGAATGAAAACACTCTTCGCGTCACCGCACCCACCCTCCACGAGCTTTACCGAAGATATTACCTGATGAACTGTGTGGTATGATGAGAAACAAAGTTTTCGGAGATGTCCCCATGAAAGATAAACGCATATTTCAGTTTACCCCCCGGATTATCCGGTCCATGGAATCGGATTGCTGGGGCAAAGACGGCCTTTCTCACGCCGAATTGGAGTCAGCCGATAAGGTATACACCGACCATTACCTTGCAACTGCCGCCGGTCATGGGTTTGACAGCATCTGGGTCCATGTCGTCCTGAGAGAAACCGTGCCGTCCGGCTTTTTTCCAAAGCCGGACCCGAACCAGCTTGTATTATTGAACCGTCTGGTGGAAAAGGCCGCCAAGCATGGG
>Ga0257141_1000217_pt1 | contig 10542 bp, 12 predicted proteins | sample saktaT_17_FD_193544 | JGI IMG/M metagenome (GOLD analysis project Ga0257141, IMG submission 193544) | Metatranscriptome of saline water microbial communities from Sakinaw Lake, British Columbia, Canada - sak_2011_1_27_36m (Metagenome... | ecosystem: Environmental > Aquatic > Non-marine Saline...
CTCACATATCCCTATACAATCAGGACAAAGAAGCCATGGCAAAAAAAAACACGGAAAAAGAAAGCGGAGATAAAACTCCGGTAAAAAAAAGGGAAAAAACCGAAGTGGAAATGACGCCGGAAATGCGCGAGGAACAGATTAGAATCGCCGCATACTACCGGTGGGAAAAGAAAGGGAAAAGTCACGGTGCGGATACCGATGACTGGCTTGATGCGGAAGACTCCCTTACTGACTGACGTGCTCTGATTTTTTTCGCTACTGCGAGGCCATTCCTGTGAATGGTCTTTTTTTTTGTATGCTTGTCAAAACGACCTATGGTAATAAAAAGCCTCCGTTCCCTGCTGGAATCAGTTTCAATTCTATTTGCCGGTTTATGGCTCGTTGTACGCATCATTCTGGAGTATTTCGGCTTTATCAGCGATGGCAACGACAGAACCACAGGCATCAAGGATCTCCGGGAGGAGTATAAAAAAGCAAATTACAAGTAAGCTGCAGTTTACTCTGCCGTGACGACTGTCAGCTCAACCGCCTGACCGGGCGGTACTAAAGCGTTGACGGCAGGCTTCTGGCTGATAACCGTGTTAGGCACAAGAATGGCTGAATATTCAACGGTAACCCTGCCCACTGTAAAGCCTGCATCTGCAATCATCTGCTCTGCCTGCACGAGAGACATGCCGAGTACATCAGGTACCGGGACCTTTTTCATTTCTTCAGCCGACTCCTCATACCTGCCGATAGTGATGGAAACGGGAACACCCGACTTCACGAGGGTCTCGGCAGGAATTGACTGACTCAGTACCCGTCCGTCCTCTTCAGGTTTGGTAACCTTGCTGAGCTGAACGTTCAGAATCGTTAAGTCCATGCGGGCGGCTGTCTGACGGGCATCAAATTCCGGCCTTCCCAAAAGATCGGGCATTGAAAAACCTGGTTTTTCCCTCCTGTTGACTACCAGATAGACCGTTCTGCCGGGCTTTACCTCCTGACCGGCTGCCGGTATCTGCATAAGCACAAGATTGGACTGTACCTGGCTGAGGTATTTGACATGGTAACTTTTTGTAGCCTCCAGACCGGACCTGCGCAACTCCTGCACCGCATCGTCATAATCCATATTGATGACATTGGGAACGACTTTAACTTGTCCCTGTGAGATATAAAGGGGCATAATCAGCTTGTCGAACGTCACAACAAGCACGAAGAGCAGAGCAATGATCAAACCTGTTTTTTTCATCTCGCTTGTAACCGGTTATGGATGTTCATATCAGAACAGCCGCATGCAACGCAAAAAGAGATCAATACTGCCTTTTCATGACAAAATCAACAAGCCGCAGCAAAGATGTTTTGGCTGCGCTGTCAGGAAAAGGAAGGATCGATGCAACGGCTTTTGCGGCAAACCCTTCAGCAACATCCGCTGCATAGTCGAGTCCGCCTTTGGCTTTTACAAATGCCATCACTTCGCTGCTTTTTACCGCCCTTTTGCGGGAACTTTTCAGAATTGTCCGGATCGATTTCTGTTCGGCAACCGACGCATGGAGAAGCGCATAAATCAGAGGAAGCGTTATTTTCTTGTCCTTTATATCGATACCCATCTGCTTGCCGGTTTTTTTAGAATCGCCTGTGTAATCAAGCAGATCATCACGGATCTGGAACGCAAGTCCGAGATACTCTCCATAACTCTTCAGAGCGGCAATATGGCTTTCATCGGAGGTTGTGCTCAGGGCTCCCATGGCACAGGCAGAAGCGATCAGGGAAGCGGTCTTGTCTGAAATGACACTCAGGTAATCCTCTTCGGAAATATCAAGACTGCGGGTTTTCTGGATCTGAAGGATTTCCCCCTCACTCATCCTGCGTACAGCTTCCGAAACCATATGAAGAAAGCTGTAGTCCTTGTATTCGAGGGAGTACAAAAGCCCCTTGGAAAGAAGATAATCACCGATCAGTACCGATATCTTGTTTTTCCAGAGAGCGTTGATTGACGGTAAACCCCTCCGCATCTCTGCACCGTCCACGACATCATCATGGATAAGGGTTGCGGAATGCAGCAGCTCGACCATAATCGCCGCCCTGTAGCTTGATTCACTCACACCGCCGCACAGTTTTGCAGAAAGGAGCACCAGTACAGGACGGATCTGCTTGCCCTGCTGTTTGAGCACATAGCGTGTTACCTTGTCAACAAGCGTATTCTGGCCATGCAGCACCTCTTTGTACTTCTGCTGAAAAACCGCGATCTCATCAGCTACCGATGCAGTAACATCTTTAATATTCACCAAATCCCCGGACTTAGAAGTGACAAGCTCCCATTACGGCAGAAGCTCTTGAAAAAGAATAAAAATGTATCATATTTCCGGGAGCAAAAAAAATCCCCCCCTTAGACAAACTCTTTCCCTGAAGATAATCCATCCGGACAAAACTCTCATATATCCTTGCCGAATAGCTTCGAAAAGCCGGACTGTGAAACCGGATTTACAGGCCCGGACATCTGCGCCGTATGCAGAGAACTGTTTATTTGATTACATTGAACACACTTCAGAGATCTTTTCCCCATCGGCATGCGCGTTGTTGCCGATATGCCGTAAGGCCGCAGATGAAGAGAGCTTTCCCCCTCAACGAGAAGTGAAACATTTTCTTGGCTTCATGCATCTTTGTTGCTATGTTTTGTGGATATTGTGGTCCGGCAATGACCCGCAGCAATAACCTTTGCCGGTAACATTCTTTTATTTTCAGCCTGAACCGAATAATGAACCAGGAAAACGAATCAATAAAATCACCTCCGCTTCCGGAAGAAAATTCTGAGAACCGCACTGATTCTGCTGAAGAGTACATTATGCCATATCCCCCTTTGGCAGAAGTTTCTGCTGATGAAGCCGGCAACATTGAGCCTGCAGAGCCGGAATCCGAAAACGGGCTGAACTTTATCGGACACCTTGATGAGGTCCGCTCAAGATTGATCAAGTCAGCGATTGCCCTGCTCTGCATTACAGCCTTATGCGCTTTCTATGCTGATTTTCTGGTCAATGAAATTCTCATAGGCCCGTTGAAAAGAAGCAGCAATGCCCTGGTTTTGCAGAACCTCGTTCCCTACGGCCAGGTATCTCTCTACCTGCAGATCGTCTTCTTTTCAGGATTCATCATCTCCTTTCCCTTTCTTGTCTGGCAGATCTGGCAGTTTATTGCCCCGGGCCTGCATGAAAACGAACGAAAGGCCGGACGTTTTTCAATACTCTTTATCTCTCTATGCTTCTTTTCCGGGATAGCTTTCGGTTATTTTGTCTTTCTGCCGATTTCGCTGCAGTTCTTTGCCGGCTTCGGAACTCCCCTGATTAAAAACAATATCTCCGTTCAGGACTATGTCAGCTTTTTTATCGGTGCGCTTCTGACCGCCGGGATTGTTTTTGAACTGCCGTTCATCTCATATGTTCTTTCTAAAATAGGGCTTCTGACCCCTTCATTCATGAGATTTTACCGTAAACACGCCATTGTTGTCCTGCTGATTGTTGCGGCCGTGGTGACGCCGTCAACCGATCTGGTTACCCAGCTCATCATAGGTCTCCCGATGATCCTTCTGTATGAGCTCAGCATACTGATCTCCGTTCAGGTAAACCGCAACAATGCAGCCCTGAAAATATGAGCACTCGCCCGACATCATATCCCCGCGTTATTGAGGTTACCGTGCCGGGCATCACTCTGGCCGGAAACCCCCTGAATGACCCTGTCGAGCGACGCATTCCGGTTTACCTTCCGCCATCCTATGATGAAAAAAAGCGCTTTCCGGTTATCTATCTCCTTGCCGGCTTTGCCTCTAAAGGTCAAAGCTTCCTGAACTACAGCTTCGGACGCCCATGCATCCCGGAAATGGCTGAGTCCATGATAGCCGAAGGCATAATGGAGCAAACGATCATCGTCATGCCCGACTGCATGACCCGCTACGGAGGCTCCCAGTATGTGGATTCAACGGGAACAGGCAACTACGAAACCTATCTTGCCGATGAAGTTGTACCCTGCATAGACAGGACGCTCAAAACTCTTTCAGAAAGAAAACACAGGGCTCTGGCAGGAAAATCATCAGGAGGGTTCGGTGCGCTCCGCATAGCCATGAAACATCCGGAAAAGTTCGCCGCAGTTGCATGCCACAGTGGCGACATGGGTTTTGAGCTTTGTTATAAACCGAACTTCCCGAGAGCGGCTGCCATTCTTGACCAATACGGCGGAAGCGTTGCCGTTTTTCTTGCCTCCTATGAACAGGCATTGAAAAAGCCGCAAAAAGAGTTTCCGCTGCTTGACCTTATCGCAATGGCCGCGGCCTACTCGCCCGACCCTGAAAAATGCCCGCCGGAAAACATTCGCCTGCCGTTCAATCCCCATACCTGCGAACCGGTTGAAGATGTATGGCGGACCTGGCTCTCCTTTGATCCGGTAGAGATGATCGGGCAGGAACAATACCGCCAGGCGCTGCGCTCACTTGATTTTCTGTTCCTTGACTGTGGAACCCTTGATGAATACAACCTTCAGTTCGGACACAGGATATTCTCGGCCAAAGCGTCGCGCTTCGCCATCACGCACCGGTATGAAGAGTTCATGGATTCGCACAGCAACACCTCATACCGCTATTGCGTTTCGCTGCCGGAGCTCTCAAAAGCAATCGCAGGTTAAAGAGGCTCTGGCGAGCAGTTTGACATGGAGCGCTTCCGTCTCTTTTTTCAACTGCTCCAGCGACCCTTCGTTCAGAAGCACATAATCGGCTTTTTCAATCAGTTTTTCCTGTGGCCACTGCATCGCAATGCGCTGCATGATCTCTTCCCGGGTGCCCATGCCTTTCTGCACAGCCCTTTCGATCCGTTGCTCCATATCAGCCGCCACGACAACGACAACATCAAACAGCCGGCTTCCTCCCGATTCAAAAAGAATAGCGGCCTCCTTGACCAGAATCCTGGTCTTCAGCTTTTCAGCATCAAGAACAGCCTGGCGAAATGCATCGCCAACCTTTGGGTGAATAAGCCTGTTCAGTGCCGCAAGTTTTTCAGTAGAGGAGAACACTGCGGCAGAAATTTTTTTCCGGTCCAGAACCAGACTGCCGGAGAGGTCGAACGAATAAACATCCTCCCCGAAAAGCGACTTGACTCCTTCGATAACTTCAGGATCGTGAAGCTGCAGTTCCTTTGCCACCCGGTCGGCCTCGAAAAGCCCGCAACCCATTTCCACGAGAAAACTGCAAACTGTTGATTTTCCGCTGCCGAGACCTCCCGTGACGCCGACAAGAAAAGGATAGTTTCTTTTCATTGGCCGGCTCTCTTCTTCCTGATATTTTCCCTCACCATGACAAGCACCGATCGCCAGAGTTCAGGATTGTCCCGGTATCGTTCCATCCTGCTGCCCAGGAGCTCACGGGTTAGCGCATGACGCAGAAGAAGCGTGTTGAGCTGCCCGGAATCAAGTGCAACAAGAGGAACATCTCCATCGCCGGCAGCTATTCCTGTCTGAAGCAGATAATCGCTGTAAAACCCCGCAAAACGGATATCATCACGGTCCGGCACTGATGTTTTTTTTTCACTGCACGCCAGCAGTGCAAAACCGAAAACAAGACAGATAAAAGAAGCCCTGAATGTATCGCGCAATTTCATTTGCCGACAACTCCTTTATTGATATTTTGTTAAAGTTCACCATGCAGAACCTGAAAGTCGATGCTGCAGGAAACTAAATCTTCAGAATGCAAGTTTAAGCATTTTTAATCATACCCGGGACCTTCTTTTTAAATCTCTAAACAACATCACATTATGGCTTATAAGCAACCCGCCCTTCCATACGCTGAAAACGCTCTGGAGCCTCATATTTCAGCAAAAACAATCGGTTTTCACTATAGCAAACACCATGCCGCCTACGTCAATAATTTCAACAACCTCGTAGCCGGCTCTCCTCTGGACTCCATGAGCATTGAAGAGGTCATTGCCCTCTCCGCTGCAGACCCGCAGAAAGCAGGCATTTTCAACAACGCAGCTCAGGCCTGGAACCATACGTTCTACTGGAACTGCCTTACACCGGACGGCGGCGGAGAACCTTCGGGTGAACTTGCGGCTAAAATCGAACTGGATTTCGGAAGCTTCGACAAGTTCAAGGATGAGCTTAAAAGTGCCGCGGCGACACAATTCGGCAGCGGATGGGCCTGGCTTGTACTTGAGAACGGCGTGCTGAAAGTCGTCAAAACCGGAAACGCACAAACCCCGTCAACCAGCGGACAGAAACCTGTCCTTACTGTGGATGTATGGGAACACGCCTACTATCTCGACTATCAGAACCGCCGGCCTGACTATGTGGCCGCCGTTATCGATAACCTCCTCAACTGGGAGTTCGCTGCCGAAAACTTCAGTTCGGCAAAATAGGTTTCATATTTTCACATTCCCGCCTGTAACCGGCAACAGGACGCTCCCGATGCTCCCGGCTGCCGGTTACAGGCGGTTATTTACATCCACGGGAGCATTGCTGCTTCATCAAGATTGACCACCCTTGCATTTTTCGGCATGGAAAACCGAAGGGAAAGATTCAGCGGATTAAACACCCGTTCATCATAGACAATCACCAGCTGATGTTCACCTGAGCCTTCTGCAACGCTGTTGTAAAGCACCATCTCAATCTTTTTTGGCACAAGGACTCTCCGGCCCTCAATGCTGCAGCTCTCGAAATCACTGAAATGCATTTCAGTGGCGGTTTTACCCTGGCGGTCCTTTATTAAAAGAGTACTTAGTGTCCTGTTGGAAGGATCGATAACCACCTCTTTGCTTCCGTTTTGACTTTCAAGCGTAAACAGGAGCTTTCCGGAACCTTTCCTGACCGATCTGATAGCACCTGCAGGCTCCGTAATGTTCACAAGCCCCAGAAGAGCCTCCGAAAGAAGCCGGTATCCGGAATTTACCCCGAGAATTTTTTCAAGATTCTGATCGTTGTTGCTGCCGATAAAAAGCCTGTTATTGACAATATTGTGCACATAGAGAGAATCCCTGCCGAAAAATATATCGGCAACCGGCCACCCGAGCAGACCCGCACTGACAATCATCCTTGTCTCATGACCACGGCTGATCCTGATATTGCTGAAAACTCGATGCTGCTGTTTTGGCGTTTTTATCCAGATATCAGCATAACCATCCACTGACCTGATAAACGGTGAAGCCTCGGCGACTTCCCGGTATAGATCAGTGTGTTCAGCTATAAGCGCCGTTTGTTCAGCAGGAAGCTCCTCCCTCTCAACCGATCGAAATTCAGCGCATCCGCCTCCCATAATGAGCATGAACAGTGCCAAAAACAGTATTCCTTTTCCTTTCATCGTTACATTCCTTGATTGTTTGTCATCATCACTTCAGCAAAGCATCTATTTATTTCCTTTGAGATTCAAAGCTTTTACTGCACATTGCAACAGAATCGAAAAAGCAGTACATATTCCATACTTTGCAAAGACAGCTGCCGTTTGTTTGCGAGCTGAACAGTTGCATTTTACATTAAATTTCAATCTTAATGATAAAACGCAGCGCAATAAAAACCACAAGTCATTTTTCTATTTTATGCACTCTCTCTACCTTAAGCCGAAAGAACACCACCGGATACAGAAAGGTCACCTCTGGGTGTTCAGTAATGAACTTGATAACGTTCCCCGTGATATCGCAGCCGGTGAAACCGTAAAACTCTTTTCCCACGACAGAAAGTTCATGGGTATCGGCTTTTACAACCCCCACTCGCTTATCTCGTTCAGGCTCCTTTCCCGGACAGATGAAGAGCCTGACAGAGAATTTTTCAGGAAAAAATTTCTTGAAGCCCTCAAGCTCCGTGAAAAAATCTACAAAACCGAGGACACAAACGCCTACCGTCTTGTCCATGGCGAATCAGACGCCCTTCCGGGGCTCATTGTGGACCGCTTCAACCAGGCGATCGTCCTTCAGGCCTTTTCGGCCGGCATGGATATCCACCTCTCCCTTATCTGTGATGTCCTGCAGGAACTGCTGAACCCTGCCGTTATTATTGTCCGCAACGAATCCGTCCTGAGGGAACTTGAAGGCCTTCCGCTCTACAAGGAAGTTGTCAGAGGAGAGCAGGCTGCAACGGTGCAGACCATTCACGATGCAGGCATTATATTTGAAGTGAATCTTTTCGAGGGACAGAAAACAGGTTTTTTCCTTGATCAGCGTGAAAACCGCAGAATTATCAGGAAGTTTTCCGATGGTGCCGATGTGCTTGATGTCTTTACCAATGACGGGGGCTTTGCCCTCAACGCCCTTTCCGGAGGCGCCCGTTCGGCCATTCTTGTTGACTCTTCCAAAGAAGCACTGCAGAGAGCGGATCGCAACGCCCAGCTGAACAGTTTCACGGATTACAATCTTGTTGCCGCTGACGCATTCGATATGCTTGAAAAAATGGTTGAGGCCAAAGAGACATTCGATATTGTCATTCTTGATCCGCCGAGCTTCACCAAGAGCAGAAAAAATCTTCCCGGAGCACTCAAAGCCTACAAGAGACTTAACAAGCTCGGCCTCCAGCTCCTGAGAAACGGAGGATTTCTGGCAACAGCCTCATGCAGTCATCATGTCTCAGAGGAGGACTTCCTGCAATCCGTGCATCAGGCCGCTCAGGCGTCAGGATTACAGCTCAGGCTCATACACAAAAACTCGCAGCCATTCGATCACCCGGTACTGCTTGCCATGCCGGAAACAAGCTATCTTAAATTCGCCTGTTTTTATGTAACCGGATAAATTAGAGAAATTCAGATACTTAAATCGTCTAAATGATAGATGGGACCATCGTGATCGGAACGACAACAATCGAAATGAAAACAGAGGCGAATTTAGAGGATACAGTTAAATCGACCTGAAAAACCTCTCTTGCATAAGTAAGAAGTAAAAAGCGGTACCAGACGTAAAACGGTTCCGCTTTTTTAATTGTTGTAAAAAACGATACTGCTGAACAGATAACCTGCAATTAACTCGATAGAATTAAACGGCTTAGGAGGTAATAACGGTGCTCTCTCTTTTTACACATACCATGGCTCATCAACCCGTTTACGCTTTCCCGGTAAAGCTCTTGACCATGGAGTAAACCTCCTCCCACGATATTGCACGCGGAAAACCTATGTGGGTATTTGTACTGTTGGCAAAACAGATCGTAAACAATCCCCGCTCCCGGAGCTGCAAAATATTGTCCGGAGTATCCTCGACATAGATATCGGCTCCAACCTGCTCCTTTTCTTTCATGAAACAGAGATCCCAGTATGGAATCCCATGGCTGTCAAGCCACTCAACGGTCTGCTGCACTGCAGATGCATGAAAATAATGGATAAAAAGCCTGTGCGTAATAATACGGATACGGTACCCTTCATCGGAAAGCATGCGAAGGTACTTGCGGGCTCCGGGGACCATCGGCATGGTTTTAAAAAGCTCCCGCTGGGTCACGGCAAACCGGTGCAGACTTTCATACTGGCTTTTATCACGCACGCCCCATTCAGTCATACCGTAGGAAACCTCGCCGGTAAGTTCGGTAAGCGGGCGTTCGAACCATTCGGAAGCAATCTCCCTCATACGTCCGTAAAAATCCGCACATACCCCGTCGAGATCAACACCGATAACCGTTTTTGGCTTCTCCTGAGTCATAATATCATAGGAATCCATGTGGCTGCACCCGCTTTAAAATGCACGATCAAAGGTCCGGCGGTACCTTCGGGTAATCTCATGTTCTTCTCCGAGATAACGGAATATGGCAATACAGGCTTTGCGTGATCCATCATCGTCGTAAAACCGGTTCAGGCGGATAACACCGATAAAACCCTCAAGTGCACCATCAAAATCCTCCAGCTTCAGCATTCCGGCCGCGGCAAGATACTCCGCTTTGACGGCATCATCGGGCAAACTCTCGGAAGTAAGCGTAATCATACGCCCAAGGGTTCTTACAGTTCCGGCCAGTCCGGCGTATTCCGGCTCTTCCTCAAGCGATGCGTTCAGCCTGAGAGCCTCTTCAGTATGTGAAAAAAGCCGCAGTCTGACAAGAAGGGCTCTGACCTTCACATTATCAGGCTCTTTAAGCAGTACTCCCTCCAGAAGCGATAATGCTTTAGCAGGTTTTCCCTGCAGAATAAAATCTCCGGCAAGCCCGATCTCCTTCTCATACGGACCCGGAACAGATTTTTTCAGCCACTCCTCAAGCTGATATTCCGGAAGCGCTCCTGAAAACTCACTCAACACTTCACCGTTGACAAAAAGCTTAACATTGGGTATCCCCTGTACCTTGCAGGTTGACGCAAGATCAGGATATTTTTCAGTATCTATCTTGACCAGCCTCCACCGGCCTGAATTTTTTTCCGCCAGCTTCTCAAGCAGAGGAGTCAGCATGCGACAGGGTGCACACCACTCCGCCCAGAAATCGACGAGAACGGGAATATCATGGCTCAGCTCGATCACATCGCACTGAAAATCAAACGGAAGTTCAGTATTCATAATATGTTCACTTATAATTAACGGGAAATACCGAAACGAGGGCACTTAAAGAGCCGAACATAGATCATTGTCAAAGAATGCC
>Ga0257141_1000221_pt1 | contig 10482 bp, 9 predicted proteins | sample saktaT_17_FD_193544 | JGI IMG/M metagenome (GOLD analysis project Ga0257141, IMG submission 193544) | Metatranscriptome of saline water microbial communities from Sakinaw Lake, British Columbia, Canada - sak_2011_1_27_36m (Metagenome... | ecosystem: Environmental > Aquatic > Non-marine Saline and...
CGCGCGACTCAGCGGGCCGCGCTCCTCGCGGACCTGAAGTCGGGCGAACTGCGACGCGGCATGGTGAAGAATATCACCGACTTCGGCGCGTTCATCGACCTCAACGGCATCGACGGACTCCTGCACATCACAGACATGTCCTGGGGACGTATCGCGCACCCGAGCGAAATGGTCAAAGTGGGTGACGAAATCGAGGTCATGATTCTGAGCGTCGACACCGAACGGCAGCGGGTTTCCCTTGGGCTGAAGCAGAAGGAAGGGAATCCGTGGGACACGGTGGACCTCAAGTACCCGGTAAGCAGCCGCGTCAAGGGCAAAGTGGTGAACGTGATGCCCTACGGCGCTTTTGTCGAACTGGAAGAAGGCGTCGAGGGACTGATCCACGTGTCCGAGATGTCCTGGACCAAGCGCATCACCAAGGCCAGCGAAGTGCTCAAGGTCAGCGACGAAGTGGAAGCCGTCGTGCTGGATGTGCAGAAGGACGCAAAGAAGATCTCCCTCGGCCTGCGGCAGACCATGGAAAACCCGTGGCAGGTGTTGGCGCAGCGTTTCCCGAAGGGCACCCGGTTCCAGGGGAAAGTGCGTAACCTGACCTCGTACGGGGCGTTTGTGCAGATCCAGGATGATATCGACGGCATGATCCACGTGTCGGATATGTCGTGGACCAAGAAGGTAACCAACCCGACCGAGATTCTGCAGAAGGGGCAGGAAGTGGAGTGCGTGATCCTGGAGATCGATCCAGACCAGCAGCGCATCTCACTTGGGCTCAAGCAGTTGACCGATGATCCGTGGTCGCACATCGACGAGTTCTTCCGGAGCGGTGACTTGGTCGAAGGCAAAGTGGCCAAACTCGCTTCGTTCGGTGCGTTCGTCGAGTTGAGCAATGGCATCGAAGGCCTGATCCACATCTCGCAGTTGTCCGAGAAGCGCGTGGAAAAGGTGAAGGACGTGCTCAAGGCTGGCGATGTCGTCAAGGCTCGGGTGATCAAGATCGACGCAGACGAACGCCGCATCGGGCTTAGCCTGAAGGCGGCGAACGAAGAAGGCATGGGTGCCGAGACGGGCATGCCGACGACCGGCGACAGCCTGCTGCGGCCGGGCGAAGCCATGGTCGATCTGGGTGACGTGCTGGCCACGGCCCTGGCCACCAAGGCCTCCGCTGCGGCTGAAACCGCGGAGCCGCCGCCGCCGCCGCCGCCGGCCGAGTCGGGCGAAGCCAAGAACAGTGAAGAGAAAAGTTGAAGCTACGGTTGCATTCGGGATGCGCCGGGCTAGAGTAATAGTTTGTTTGACCGCCCACGTAGCTCAGATGGTAGAGCGCGTCCTTGGTAAGGACGAGGTCACCGGTTCAATCCCGGTCGCGGGCTCCAGTTTCCCAGACAAACCCGGAACGAACGTGCGTGGGCACGGACTGTCTAAAACCCGGTAGTGCCGCGGGTGCTGCGGGCCTCGGGGCGCGGGCGGTCAGTCTGGATAATGGGTTTTTAATTACACGCTGGAAACGACAAGAGCAGACACACGAGCAGGAGAGGTAACCATGGCCAAAGAAACATTCCAAAGGACAAAGCCCCACGTCAACGTTGGGACGATCGGTCACGTTGACCATGGCAAGACGACCCTGACGGCCGCCATCACCAAAGTCCAGTCCATGCGCGGCATGAGCAACTACATCTCGTACGACCAGGTTGCCAAGGCGTCCGAGAGCCAGGGGCGCCGCGATCCGACCAAGATTCTGACCATCGCCATCTCGCACGTCGAGTACCAGTCCAACAAGCGGCATTACGCCCATGTGGACTGCCCCGGACACGCGGACTACATCAAGAACATGATCACCGGCGCGGCCCAGATGGACGGCGCCATTCTGGTGGTAAGCGCGGTCGACGGCCCGATGCCGCAGACGAAGGAGCACGTGCTCCTCGCCCGTCAGGTTGGCGTGCCGCGTATCGTCGTGTTCCTGAACAAGGTCGACCTCGTGGACGACCCGGAACTGGTCGACCTGGTGGAAATGGAGATCCGCGAGCTTCTTGACAAGTACGAGTTCCCGGGCGCCGACACCCCCATCATCCGCGGCTCCGCCCTGAAGGCCATGCAGGTGGCGAACCCGGACGAGCCCGATGCCAAGTGCATCGGCGAGCTCATGGACGCCATCGACACCTTCATCCCGGATCCCGTGCGCGCGGTGGATCAGCCGTTCCTGATGCCCATCGAAGACGTGTTTTCCATCGAGGGCCGCGGCACCGTGGTGACGGGCCGTGTCGAGCGCGGCAAAGTCCACGTGCAAGACGAAGTCGCGATTATCGGCATCAAGGATACGGTCAAGACGATCGCCACGGGCGTGGAGATGTTCCGCAAGCTGCTCGACGAAGGGCAGGCTGGTGACAACATCGGCGTCCTTCTGCGCGGCACCAAGAAGGAAGACGTCGAACGCGGGCAGGTGCTGGCCAAGCCGGGCAGCATCACGCCGCATACGAAATTCAAGGCAGAAGTGTACGTGCTCAGCAAAGAAGAGGGTGGTCGCCACACTCCATTCTTCAACGGCTACCGGCCGCAGTTCTACTTCCGTACGACGGACGTTACCGGTGTTCTGTATCTCCCGGAAGGGACGGAAATGGTGATGCCGGGCGACAACATCGGCGTGATCATCGAGCTGATCTGCCCCATCGCCATGGAGAAGGCGCAGCGTTTTGCTATCCGCGAAGGCGGCCGTACCGTGGGCGCGGGACGAGTCACAGAGATCTTGGTCTGATCTTCCACGGCCGGGCCGGAACGGAGTGGTCCCGAGCGGTTGTTCCCCGGGCCAGCGGCGATAGGTGCCGCCGGCAATCACCGGGGTAGCCGCGTCGTGGGCAGGGCAGATTCAGAAAGGATTCCGAAATGCCGCGCGAACTTGTCACCATGGCTTGCACCGAATGCAAGCACCGGAATTATACGACCACAAAGAACAAGCGCACCACGTCAGGGCGCTTGGAGATGAAGAAGTACTGTCGCTTTGACAAGCGGCACACAGTGCATCGGGAGACGAAGTAGGCAGGCTCGGTAGCAGCTCAATCCTGGACAGGTGAGTAGCTCAGTTGGTAGAGCAGCGGTCTCCAAAACCGCAGGTCGCAGGTTCGAGCCCTGTCTCACCTGCCATTCATTCCCCCGGCTCAGAAGACGATCGGGTATACACCGTGCGGCAGGTGCAAACTCATGGTAAACCCAGTTCACAAGATTCGTTCGTATGTCCACGACATTGTCGTGGAGTTAAAAAAATGTACGTGGCCGAGCCGCCAGGAACTGGTGGAATCCACCATGGTGGTCATCACCTCGGTGGTCCTCATCAGCCTCTACGTAATGATGATTGACTGGGCGAGCGGCTACCTCATCAAGCTCCTGACCATGTCGTGGTGATGTCCGGGCAGCGAATGCCGCGGGCGGGTAGTGTCGGTGCGGGCTTGGCAACCTCCGACGCCAATCCCGGCATCTGACGGCCCAAACCGGACGAGGACGACGAGCAGGCGGCCTACGGGTGGACTTTATGGCAGAGCAAGATCCAGGACAATGGTACGTCGTGCAGACCCTCTCCGGCCACGAGTTCAAGGTCTGCGAGAAGTTGCTTCGTCTGCGTAAATCAGAGCAGGCGGAGGAGCATCTTCTGGACGCGCAGGTGCCGACCGAGAAAGTGTCTGAGGTGCGGCGCGGCAAGAAGATCACGATGAACCGCAAATTCTTTCCTGGTTATATTTTGGTGCGGGCGCGGATGTATGATGAGAGTAAGAAAGTGATCTCAGACGCCTGGCACTACATTCGGCAGACGGAAGGCGTGATCGGTTTTATCGGTGGCGAGCATCCGGTGGCGCTGTCGAACCAAGAGGTCGAGGCGGTCCTGATGCAGACCCAGCAGGGAGAGGAGCTCCCGAAGCCGAAGATCGACTTCAACATTGGCGAGACCGTGACGATCAAGGACGGTGCGTTCGAGAATTTCGAGGGATCCGTAGAGAACGTGGATCCGGAACGTGGAAAGTTGCGGCTTTCGGTGACGATTTTCGGGCGTTCGACGCCCGTCGAAGTGGAATACTGGCAGGTGGAGCGGAGCTGAGTGGCGCCGCTCGACGTAACGCAAGGTTTGGCTAGACGGTTCCTGGAAGAGGTCCTGCCGGCTCGCACCAGGTCCGTCACAAGAGAGGAACAATGGCAAAAAAGGTAACGGCACAGATCCGTTTGCAGATCCCTGCCGGAGCCGCTAACCCGGCGCCCCCCGTGGGCCCGGCGTTGGGTCAGGCCGGCGTGAACATCATGGAGTTCTGCAAACAGTTCAATGCCGCGACCCAGGCTCAGGCGGGGTTGGTGATCCCGGTGGTCATCACCGTCTACCAGGACCGCTCCTTCACGTTTATTACCAAGTCGCCTCCCGCATCCGTGCTGCTGAAGAAAGCCGCAAATCTGGCTTCCGGCGCAAAGGAAACGGGGCGCGAAAAGGTAGGAAAGGTGACGAAGGCCCAGGTTCTCGAGATCGCCAAAGTAAAACAGGCGGATCTCAACGCCCGCTCGCCGGAGGCTGCGGCCAAGATGATCATGGGAACCGCGAGAAGTATGGGAATTGAGGTGGTAGATGCCTAAACCCAGTAAGCTCTATCGCGCCAGACTTGCGGTTTTCGAACCCTTGAAGACCTACCTTCTGCCCGAAGCCATGGCGGCTCTGAAGAAGATGCCGTTGTGCAAGTTTGACGAGAGCGTCGAACTTGCCTGCCGGCTCGGAATTGACCCGCGCCAGTCCGACCAAGTGGTCCGCGGCGCAGTCAGTCTGCCGCATGGTACCGGCAAGAAGGTGCGAGTGGTCGTGATCGCAAGCGGCGAAGCGGCGCAGGCGGCACAGCAGGCCGGCGCTGACGAAGTCGGATTCGAGGAACTGCTGGAACGGATCAAAGGTGGCTGGCTCGAGTTTGACGTCATGATTGCAACCCCTGCGGCGATGCAGAAGGTGCGGACTCTGGGTAAGGTGCTCGGCCCCCGCGGGCTGATGCCGAACCCGAAAACCGGGACGGTGACGGACGACACGGCAGCGGCCGTGAAGGAAGCCAAAGCCGGGCGGGTGGAGTATCGCGCCGACCGCGGCGGATGCGTGCACGTGCCGGTCGGGAAGCTTTCCTTCCCGCCCGACAAGTTGGTGGAGAACAGCACGGCGGTGCTGCATGCCATTCTGCGCGCTCGCCCGCCAACCGTGAAGGGGACGTTCATCCTCAGCGCAACGGTCTCCGCCACCATGAGTCCGGGTGTCAAAATCGATCTCCGGGAAATCAACAAGGCGTAACCTATGAGATCGCGTGAACTGAGAGCCGAAAAGCATCAACTCCGTCAGAGCATCGAGGGTCTCCTCGTGCCTTCCGGAGCGACTTTTCTGGTGACGTACAAGGGCATGAAGGTCCTGGATTTCGGTGCGCTCCGCAAGGCGCTCATCGGCGTCGGTTCCGAGTGCCACGTCGTACCGAACCGCATCCTGCGTCAGGCGGCCAAAGAACTGGGACTCCAGGAATTGGCGGACCTGAAGTTGACGGGGGAGACCGCCCTGGTGACGGGCGGGCCCGACGCCGCGAAAGTGGCGAAGACGGTGCGGGATTTTGCCAAGGATAAACCGGTCCTCGGGATCAAGTGTGGCATTCTGAATAGGAAGCTGATCCCGGCGGAACAGGTGAAAGCGTTGGCGGATCTGCCGCCGCGCGAGATCCTGCTGGCCCAGGTGCTGGGTACGCTCCTGGGACCGTCACGGCAGTTCGTTACGGTGCTCAATGCCAAGGTGGCCAGCATCGTCTACGTCCTGCGTGCCTATGCCGACACGAAGGAAAAAGCAGCATAAGGTTGGAGGTAATCGACCATGAGTGACGAAGCGAAAGTGACGGTTACGGAAGAGATGGAGAAGATCATCTCGGCCGTGGAGAAGATGACAGTTCTGGAGCTGTCGCAGTTGGTGAAGGCGCTGGAACAGCGCCTTGGCGTGAGCGCCTCGGCCCCCGTGGCCGCTGCCGCAGCGGCAGGCGCCGTTGCCGCCGCCCCAAAGGCCGAAGAGAAGACGGAATTCACCGTCATGCTGAACGGCGCTGGCCCCAACAAGATCTCGGTCATCAAGGAAGTGCGTGCCATTACCGGCCTGGGCCTCAAGGAGGCAAAGGAACTGGTGGACGGCGCGCCGAAGCCGGTCAAGGAGGGCATCTCCAAAGCCGACGCGGACAAGATGAAGGCGCAACTCGAAGCCGCGGGTGCCGCGGTCGAGTTGAAGTAACCGGAACGCGGATCCGACCGGCGTGTCTATCCGGAATCGCAGGCCCGTACCCTCGGGCCTGCGGTTCCGCTTGCGTTTCCCGGGCTTAGTGTCTGCAGTCATGCAGCAACAGCGGTTGCACAGGGTGAATCATGGCAGAGCGCATTAGCTTCGGCAGGATCAACGAAATCCTGGAGGTTCCCGATCTGATCGGCATCCAGGTGCATTCTTATGTGGATTTTCTGCAGGAGAAAGTGTCACCGGAAAAGCGTAAAGTACAGGGGTTGCAGGAGGTCCTCAAGGAAATCTTCCCGATCGAGAGCTTTGACCAGCAGTGCGTGCTGGATTTTGTACGCTATGAAATCGGCAAGCCAAAGAAGGACCACGAACTGCTGCCGTGTCTCAAGGACGGACACACCTATGCCGCGCCCCTGCATGTGACCTTCCGTCTGCAGACGCCGCGGGACACCAAGGAAGAGACGGTGTACATGGGCGACCTGCCGCTCATGACGCCGGCAGGCGCCTTTGTCATCAACGGCGCGGCCCGCGTGATCATCAGCCAGCTGCATCGTTCCCCTGGGGTCTGCTTTGAGAAGACCCGCCATCCCAGCGGTCGCACCTTGTTTTCCTACCGCGTGATCCCCGACCGCGGTTCGTGGATGGAAGTGCAGTTCGACATTAATGACCTGATATTCATCTATCTCGACCGTCGACGCCGGCGCCGGAAGTTCCTGATCAGCACCTTCCTCCGGGCCCTTGGCTATGCGACGAACCGCGAACTTCTGGACTGCATGTACGGGGTTCAGGAAATACCGCTCGCCAAGTTGGTCAAGGTGGAGAATCCAGGCGAGCTGTTCCTGGCCGAAAATGTGATTGCCGACGACGGACAGGGCACCGTGATTGCGCCTGAGATGGAGCCGCTGAACCCCAAACTCATCGAGGCCTTCAAGAAGGAGAAGGTCAAGAGCGTGTTCGTGGTCAATACCCATGACTTGGGTGACTATTTCGTCAGTTGCGTGAAGCGCGATCCGTCGCACGACACCGACGAGGCCCTGAAGGAAATCTACCGCCGCCTTCGCCCTGGTGATCCGCCGAACGTGACCAACGCCAAGCAGTTGCTCAAGCGGCTCTTCTTCAGCGCCCGGCGGTACGACCTGGGGCTGGTGGGCCGGCACAAGATCAACCAGAAACTCGGCTTGAACCTGCCGCCGGACACGCGCACGCTGGTCAAGGAAGACCTGGTGGGTGCGACACAGTACCTGATGCGTCTGCGGAACGGCGATGGGAAGGTCGACGACATCGATCACCTGGGCAGCCGCCGCGTTCGTACCGTGGGTGAACTGCTGCAGAACCAATGCCGCGTCGGCCTGCTGCGCACCGAACGGCTGGTGCGGGAGCGGATGACGCTGATCGACATGGAATCGGAAGACGTGACCCCGACCAAGCTGGTGAACCCCAAGGCCTTCGCTGGGGTGATTCGCGACTTCTTCGCCCGCAACCAGTTGAGTCAGTACATGGACCAGACAAACTGCCTGGCCGAACTCACGAACAAACGACGCTTGAGCGCTCTGGGGCCGGGAGGCCTGACCCGCGAGCGGGCCGGCTTCGATGTGCGCGACGTTCACGCCAGCCATTACGGCCGAGTGTGCCCGATCGAAACCCCGGAAGGTCCGAATATCGGTCTGATCTCGTCTCTGGCATTGTTTGCCCGGATCAACGCGTTCGGCTTCATCGAGACGCCCTACCGCCGGGCGGCCAACGGCGTGGTTTCGCGGGACATCGACTACTTCACCGGCGATGTGGACGAGAATTTCGTCATCGCCCAGGCCAATGCGCCGTTGGATGAGAAGGGCCGTTTCAAGAATGAACTGGTGCTGTGCCGCTTCCAGAGCGATTCCCGCGAGTTCGCCGCCAGCCAGGTGCAGTACATGGACGTCTCACCCAAGCAGCTGGTCAGCGCGGCAGCCGGTCTGGTGCCGTTCCTCGAACACAACGATGCGAACCGCGCCTTGATGGGTTCGAACATGCAGCGTCAGGCGGTGCCGCTGGTCAAGGCCGAGGGGCCACTGGTGGGCACCGGGCTGGAGCGGGTCGCGGCGCGTGACTCGCGCGCCGTCGTCAGTGCGACCGCCGATGGCGTGGTGGCGGCGTCCAGCGCCGACCGCATCATCACCTCGCGCGACGGCAAAATGCCCGACCATACGGCCTTCCCGGACAGTGTCGAGACCTACGAACTCCAGAAGTTCCTGCGCTCGAATGCTTCGACCCCCATCTCCCAGCGCCCGATTGTGCGGCGTGGCGACAAGGTCAAGAAGGGCCAGATCATCGCCGACGGTGCCTCGACGGACAACGGCGAACTCTCGATCGGACGCAATCTGATGGTGGCGTTCATGCCGTGGGGCGGGTACAACTTCGAAGACGCGATCGTGATCAGCGAACGGCTGGTGAAAGAGGATATCTATACCAGCATCAACATTGCGGAGTTCGACATCCAGGCGCGGGACACCAAGCTTGGCCCGGAGGAAATTACCCGCGACATCCCGAACGTGGGCGAGGAGGCGTTGCGCAACCTGGATTCCGAAGGCATCATCCGCGTCGGCGCCGAGGTGAAGCCCGGCGACATCCTGGTCGGCAAGATCACGCCGAAGAGCGAGACCGAACTGGCCCCCGAGGAGCGTCTGCTGCGGGCCATCTTCGGCGAAAAAGCCGCCGATGTGAAGGACAGCTCGCTGTACGTGCCGAGCGGCACCGAAGGCATTGTCATGGACGTGCGCATCGAGCGCCGCTTCGATCCGACGAAGCAGAAGGCGACGAAGGTCGAGATCAAGCGCCAGATCCAGGAAGCGGACAACACCTTCCGCAGCCAGTTCAACGAGCTGGTCGAGGAGTTGACCGAGAAACTGGCGGCCCTCCTGCTCGGCTCGAAACTGACTGCCGAGGTCGTGAACCAGGACAAGCCGGGCGAGGTCTTTGTCCCGATGAATCGGAAAATCACCAAGGTGATGCTGCGCAAGCTCGCGCAGAATACGGAGAGATTCCAGATGGCCGCGGGGCCGGCCCGTGACCAGATCGAAGAAGTGTCGAAGCCGTTCCGCGTGCGCTTCCGCGACCTGGAGACGAACCACGAAGAGATCGTGCAGCGCCTCCAGCAGAGCGAAGGCAACGATCCTGGCGTCGTCAAGTCGGTGAAAGTCTACATTGCCAGCCGCCGCAAGATCTCTGTGGGGGACAAGATGGCCGGGCGCCACGGCAACAAGGGCATTGTGGCGCGGATCGTGCCGGTGGAAGACCTGCCGTATATGGCCGACGGCACGCCGGTGGACATTGTTCTCAACCCTCTGGGCGTACCCAGCCGTATGAATGTCGGGCAGGTGCTCGAAACGCACCTGGGCTGGGCGGCCCGTATCCTCGGGATGCGCATCGCGACGCCGGTGTTCGACGGCATCCAGGAAGAGAAGATCCACGATCTGCTGCGCGAAGCCAAAGAGAAGCTGGTCAAGGATGCCGGCTGGAAGGTGAAGGCCGACGGTCGCGTGGTGGACCAGGAGAACCGCGACCGGACGCATTGCTTCATCGATGTCGATGGCAAGGTCCGGCTCTACGACGGCCGTACTGGCGACTCGTTCGCACAACGCGTCGTGGTCGGCGAGATCTACATGTTGAAACTGGACCACATGGTGGTGGACAAGATCCACGCTCGCGCCGTGGGCCCGTATTCGCTCGTCACGCAGCAGCCGCTCGGCGGTAAGGCCCAGCATGGCGGCCAGCGCTTTGGTGAAATGGAAGTGTGGGCACTCGAAGCCTATGGCGCCGCCCACACCCTGCAGGAGATGCTCACGGTCAAGAGCGATGACGTCACCGGCCGCACGAAGATCTACGAGTCCATTCTGCGCGGCCAGAATTTCCTGGAAGCCGGAGTGCCGGAGTCGTTCAACGTCTTGATGAAGGAGATGCAGAGCCTTTGCCTGGATGTCCGCATCCGGCGAGGGCGCCCGGCGGAGTGAAACGTTCGCCTGGGGCTGAACCCGAACCATCAACCTGGAGGACTCTCCATTGGATAGCAGCGCACTCAAACAGGTACTCGGCATCGAGGATACTGAATCCGCCTGCTTCGTGACCATCGGCATCGCCTCGCCTGAGACGATCCGGTCATGGAGCCGCGGTGAGGTCAAGAATCCCGAGACCATCAACTACCGCACTTTCAAGCCGGAAAAGGGCGGGCTTTTCTGCGAGCGCATCTTCGGCCC
>Ga0257141_1000223_pt1 | contig 10464 bp, 11 predicted proteins | sample saktaT_17_FD_193544 | JGI IMG/M metagenome (GOLD analysis project Ga0257141, IMG submission 193544) | Metatranscriptome of saline water microbial communities from Sakinaw Lake, British Columbia, Canada - sak_2011_1_27_36m (Metagenome... | ecosystem: Environmental > Aquatic > Non-marine Saline...
AAGAAAGGAGATTTTATCATGGCAATGGAAAAAGCAATGGCTTCTTCAAGTCTGGCTGAAGTGGTAGACAGAATTCTGGACAAAGGCGTGGTCGTCGATGCATGGGTAAGGGTTTCCCTCGTAGGCATCGAGCTCCTGGCTGTAGAAGCAAGAGTCGTGGTGGCCGGCGTTGAAACTTATCTGAAATATGCCGAGGCAGTGGGACTTACCGCTACGGCGTAGTTTTTATCACCATATTTTCAATCGAAGGGAGATTGCCAGGTATCCTTGAGACCGGTGAGGCGTTTTGAACCCCTCTCCATCAGAAAAAGATTTCGGAACAGAAATCTTGAGCATATCTGAGATCTCCGTCAGTGTTAAGAAAGACCGTAAATAAGTCTGACAATACTCCCTTCCGTGTTTCACGTACAGGTATAATTGTCCGAATTATTTGCGGTTTTTTTTGTATAAAAGAGGTGAAGTATGGGAACCGGAGAAGCATTGAGAACACTTGCGTACGGGATCATAGATTCCTATGAAATGCGCGTAAAGACAGTGAACGGTTTGATGAACCAGGCTTATCATTTCCTCAGAAGTTATCAAATGGAGTTGGAGGACATGATCGATCGCCTGAGACAAAATCTCGCCAGGTCTGAAAGCCTCCGGAAAAAGGACTTTGACCACATGATGAGCAATCTCACCGAAAGAAGGCGCTCCCGGGAGAAAGAGGCGGAAGAGGTTTTCAACCGTTTCCAAGAGGAAGAGATGGGGATGGTCGAACGTCTCAGGAAGATCATTGTCTCCGGTGGCCAATCGGACCTGAAGGACATGGAAGTCATCAGAGAAGATATCCTCAACAGGCAAAAGGAACGGGAAACAGGCATTATCAATGTGCTGAAGCGTGTCCAGATAGAGCAGGAAGAACTCAAGGTCGCGATCAGGAAACTGCTGAGCAAGGGAGATGACGTGAAGATAAGAGATTTCAAGCTCATGCTCAAATTCCTCAGAGCCCAGCACGGTTCCCGGGAGAATCAAGTGGGCCGCATCCTGGAAGATCTTGATATGGTCCGAAACAAAATTCAGAGCCAATGGCTGTCGGCTGGTGTTGGATATTAGTCATTTGGTCTTGGGCCGTGATTCATTGGCCGCAACGAGTAACCGATAACGAATAGCAAGTCTGGTGGACCCGGAACCTCGGATCGGACATCGGGCCTTAAACATAAAACCAATTTCGCCAATCTGCATCTGTTAGGATCAGGTTCGCTAAGAGCAACCACCGAGACGTCCTTGTAGATGAGATAGAGGCAAATATTGGCCTCTCTTTCAAGTTCGGAATATCTCAAGCATGTCTTTTGCCACGATCAATAAAAGGAGGACAAAATGTTAGCAGACCAAATGAGAAGACTGGCAGAAGAGATAGCCAACGCCTATGAGGAGAGAATGCATGATGTAGCGAATATGAAAAAGAGTACCGCAGGGATGTTGGACGATTTCGAAAAAGAACGTGATGAAATGGCTCAGCAATTGAGGACCAACCTGAGTCAATTCAAAACCGATCTGGAAGCTTCCGACGCGGATCGCAAAAACACCACGCGGGCGGATCTGAAAGCTATGTCCGACCGTCTGAGGAATGACCTGGGTCAGTTCATGGCCGACCTCAACGCGGCCGGGGCGGACAGGAAGACATCTACTCAGGCTGATTTAGACGCCATGGCGAAACAATTGAGAGCAGAGCTTCAACAGTTCATGGCCGACCTTAACGCGGCCGGGGCAGACAGGAAGGCCTCTACACGAGCCGATTTAAACGCCATGGCCGGACAGTTGAGAACTGAGCTCACGCAATTCATGGCCGACCTCAATGCAGCTGAGGCAGATCGAAAAACCACTACTCAGGCGGATTTAAACGCCGTGGCCGAGCAGTTGAGGGCTGAACTTCAACAGTTCATGGCCGACCTGGACGCAGCGGAACAAGAGCGAAAGACAACGACCCGGGCAGACCTGAAAACCATGGCGAAACAATTGAGGGCTGATCTTCAACAGTTCACGGCCGATCTCAATGCAGGCGAAGCCGACCGCAAGACATCTACTCAGGCTGACTTGAAAGCCACGGCTGAGCAGTTGAGGGCTGATCTTCAACAGTTCATGGCCGACCTGGACGCAGCGGAGGCCGACCGAAAGACCTCTACTCAGGCCGATTTGAAAGCCACGGCTGAGCAGTTGAGGGCTGAACTTAAACAATTCATGGCCGACCTGGACGCAGCAGAGGCAGACCGAAAGACCTCTACTCAGGCTGATTTAAAGGAAATGGCCGAGCAGTTGAGAGTTGAACTTAAACAATTCATGGCCGACCTGGACGCAGCAGAGGCCGATCGAAAAACCACTACTCAGGCAGATTTAAAAGAAATGTCTGAGAAACTGAGAGAGGGACTTGTCGCCTTCAGCACAGACATGTCAGCCAGCGTTGCGGGTGTCATGGGAGAACTCAGGAGAGATCGAACAGAGGCGGCCAAGGCCTGGAACGAAATTCTTTCGGCCATGAGAATTCAGAGGGGGGGCGCCATGGTGATTACAACCCCTGCAGCGGTGAAAGCGAAGGTTGAAATAAAGACCGTTCCGGAAGCCATTGAGGAAGACTTGGAGGAAGAACCGATCCAGGAAGAAACTGTAGAGTCGGAACCGGCAGAAAAACCCGTAGAAGAATTGGTAGAAGAACCAGTAGAAGAAGCGGAAGCGCTGGACGACAGGGAAGAAAATATGCGTGAGATCCTGGAACTCCTTGAAGACAATCCCGACGGATTGAGGATGGTGGAACTTGCCGACATCTTGGGATTTGACAACTGGCGTTCCATGATCCCCATCATGCGGGGACTCCTGGATGACGGTAAGATCAGAAAAGAGGGCGCTATCTACTTCGCACTTTAACGGCAAGTCCGACAGGGATAAGGCGGTAGGGAGTAGGGAGTAGGCGGTAGGGAGTAAGCAGTAGGGAGTAGGGAGTAGGGAGTAGGCGGTAGGCAGTGAGCAGTGAGCAGTGGGCAGTGAAAGGAGAAACGCAATGGCCGAACAAGCGAACAGTCACATCAAGGGGAAGATGACCCTGGCGTGTGCTTTTTGTGGGGGAACCGGAACGGATCCATTTGAACTTCTCTCCGACGCGTCCCGTTGTCAGGTGTGCGGGGGAAAAGGACGGATAGCCATATACGGGCCTGTCAGGCCGTGCGCCTACTGCAGGGGCACGGGGGTACACCCTCAGCGGAGACTGGTGTGTACGGTGTGCGCCGGGAAAGGGGTGGTTTCCGCCGTAGAACCCCTGGAAATATGTCCCGATTGCGCCGGGAAAGGCTTTCAGCAGGGGCAATACCTTCCCTGTTTGACCTGCGGCGGCAAGGGAGTGGTTAGTAAGGAGTAGGCAGTAAGCAGTGGGCAGTGGGCAGTGGGCAGTGGGCAGTGAATAGTTACCGCATCCTGCCTGCTGCCTTCTAAAAAAAAGGAGAATTCTATGTCAAGCTATGGAAACACAACGGTTCTGGAGCCCCGCTCCCTGCCGAACTTCGTGGAAACGCCCTATGTGAGTGATATGGCAGAGCGGGCAATGTCGTATATCGCAGCAGGCTTTCCGATCCATTTCCGAGGCATTTCAGGCACCGGAAAAACCACACTGGCCATGCATGTGGCGGCCATGATCGGGAGGCCCGTGGTGATGATCCATGGGGACGAGGAGTTTTCCACATCCGACCTTGTGGGCGGAGAGACCGGGTTCCGAAGCCGCAAAGTGGTGGACAATTATATCCACACGGTCAAGAAGACCGAAGAGGACATGCAGAAAAGATGGGCCGACAATCGACTCACCGTGGCCTGTAAGAACGGATTTACCCTCATTTACGATGAATTCACGCGATCGAGACCCGAAACCAACAACGTTCTTCTTTCGGTGCTCCAGGAGAGGATGCTTGATCTGCCCTCTCCCCGTGAAGGAGAAGGAAATTATCTGAAGGTCCACCCGGATTTTACGGCCATTTTCACCAGCAATCCGGAGGAATACGCGGGGGTTCATCGAAGTCAGGATGCTCTTCGCGACCGAATGATCACCCTGGACATCGATTATTTTGATGAAGAAACGGAGATACGGATCACCCAGTTCAAGTCAGGTCTTGTCAACGGGGATGCAGGCAAGATTGTAAAAATCGTTCGGGGATTAAGGGATTCGGATACCTATGAGTTCGCTCCAACCGTCCGGGGTTGCATCATGATCGCCAAAACCCTGGTGGTCCGAAAAGCCGAGGTAAATAAGGAGGACCCGATTTTCCGCCGGATCTGTATGGATATCCTGTCATCCGAGACCAGCCGCATCGGTACGCCAGGGAGCCAGAAAAGGGTGAAAGAGGTAATTTCCGAGCTGATTGATAAGATCTGTTAGCGAAAAAAACCTAATTCCCTTTTGACGCCACCATGGCCGGTGCCGCCGGCTTGTACAAAGGAGGGACCATATGGCAAATCAAATTCGTTCACTTGCTTCCATAAAAACGCTCACGGGGATGAAACACCGCTCCATGCCCAAAGCGGATAGGTCAGTTGACGGGGAGCTTTACCTTTTGAAAAACAACCTGGCCCTGTCTCAGAGAGAACTTACCAGCGTAAGCGAAAGAAAGGCGATTGTGGTAGGGAGAATCAGAGACATCGAGTTGAGGATAGAAGAACTGGAGACAGGCTTAGGGATAACAAGAAGAGCGCCCGCGATCGGTTCTCAGGGCTTCAAAACCTCCCCGAAGGGAGCGCTCAAGGTAATGAAGGTCGAATACTAAGGGTTTTAATTCCGAGGAGGACCTGGGAAAATCATGGCCAAAGAAGGTAAATATGTATACTGCATCATAAACGGTAATGAAGGCAGGAATTTCGGACCCGTCGGCATCGGAAAACGGGGCGATATCGTATCCACCATAGGATTCAACGACATCAGCGCGGTGATCAGCAGCTCGCCGATTACTCGATACGTGATTGACCCTGAAAATCTCATGGCCCATGAAAAGGTCATCGAAGAAGTCATGAAGGACTACACGGTCCTGCCGGTCCGGTTCTGCACCATCGCCAACAGCGCCGAGGAGGTCCGGACCTTCCTCAGAAGGCAATATGGACAATTTAAAGGGTTGCTTCATGATCTGGACAACAAGGTGGAAATGGGCCTCAAGGCCCGCTGGACCCACATGGAACGGATTTTTGAGGAGATCGGCCGAAATGACCCGGACGTGAAAGAGCTCAGAAAAAGGATGGAAGAACCCGGCGGAGAAGCGAGCAGCGATGAAAAGGTCGATCTGGGGAAAGCGGTGAAGGCGGCCCTGGACGAAAAAAAAGAGATAACCGCTGAAAAGATCCTGGGTCAATTTAAGAGACTGACCCTGGATACGCACCGGAAAGACGTGATTGGGGACGACATGTTCTTGAACGCGGTATTTCTCATCGACAGAACAAGAGAAAAACAGGTTGATTTCCTGGTGGAAGACCTGGCGGATGAGTATGACGGCGAGGCGGACTTCAAGCTTGTGGGACCGGCGCCCCCGTTTAATTTCGTGAGTATTGAGATGAAATTGTGAAAAAGACAGTGAACAGTGGGCAGTGCGCAGTGCGCAGTAGGCAGAACGGAGTAACCACCGGATGACCCTTGGGATTGAAGATTGAATATTGAATGACAACCGAATGACAATCGAATGACAGCGTAGCGAATGACGGCCGAAGGCCAATGAATGACGGCGCAGCCCAATGACGGCCGAAGGCCAATGAATGACAGCGTAGCGAATGAAGGCAAAGCGAGAAGATATGAGCCCAGACAAACAGAGCAGTAATGTTCAATCCCTGACCCTCAAAGTAGGAGAGGCGACCGCCAAGGACGTGGGTCGCGGCATTGTCCGGTTTGACCCGGCGAATTTTGAAAAAATCGGCGTTCAGGTGGGCGATGTGGTTATGGTGGAAGGCAAACGAAGGACGGTTGCCAAGGTGCTTCCCGCCTACATGGAGGATAGGGGAAAGGGTTTGATCCGGCTGGACGGCATTACCCGGGAAAACGCCCAGGTGGGGATTGACGAAAAGGTGCGAGTGGCCGCCTGTGACTTTCAGCCGGCCGCAAAAATCGTGGTGGCGCCCCTTACCGCTATGCGATCTTATGACGCCCGTTATATCGGAAGCCTGCTTGAAGGACTTCCCCTAATGGAAGGAGACCTGGTGCGGGCCCGGCTCATCGGGTCCCGGACACAGGATTTCAAAGTGGCTGCCACGCGCCCTTCCGGGGTGGTGATGATTCACCCCCAGACGGCAATGGAAATCGAGCAGGAGAAGCAACCGGGAGAGGGTAGGACCCGCATTTCCTATGAAGATATCGGCGGTTTGGGAAGAGAGATCCGCCGGATAAGGGAAATGATAGAACTCCCGCTGAAATATCCCCAGGTCTTTGAACGGCTGGGTATCGACCCCCCCAAGGGGGTGCTCCTTCACGGGCCACCGGGCTGCGGAAAAACCCTGATTGCCCGCGCCGTGGCCAATGAAACCGACGCTTTTTTCCGGACCATCAGCGGTCCGGAGATCATGGACAAATTCTATGGCCAGAGCGAGGCCAATCTTCGAAAAATTTTTGACGAGGCCACAGCCAAGGCGCCCAGCATCATTTTCCTGGACGAGATCGACGCCATTGCGCCCAAACGCGAGGAGATGGGCGGAGAAAAACAGGTCGAAAAACGGGTGGTGGCCCAACTTCTTGCCCTCCTGGACGGTCTTTCTTCCAGAGGCCAGGTCATTGTCATCGGCGCCACCAATATTCCCAATGTCCTTGACCCGGCGCTGCGGAGGCCGGGTCGATTCGATCGGGAGATCGAGATCGGCATTCCGGACATGAACGGACGTCTGGCCATTCTGGATGTGCATACCCGCGGCATGCCCCTTTCAGAGGACGTTGACCTGAACCGACTGGCTGAAATTACCCACGGATTTGTGGGGGCCGACATGGAAGCCCTGTGCAGGGAGGCGGCCATGGCCACCTTGAGAAAGATCTTTCCCCGAATCGATTTTGAGCTGGAAGAGATCCCCTACGAAACTATCATGAAACTCCAGGTGTCCATGGACGACTTCCGGGAAGCTCTCAGGGAGGTGGAACCCTCCGCCATTCGCGAGGTCTTTACCGAAGTCCCCGACGTCAAGTGGAGCGACGTGGGCGGCCTGGAAGAGGTGAAGCGGGTGCTTAAGGAAACCATTGAATGGCCCCTGAAATACAACGACCTGTTCAAGTACGCCGGCACCACGCCGTCCAAAGGCATCCTCCTCTACGGCCCCCCCGGTTCCGGGAAGACCCTGCTGGCCAAGGCGGTGGCATCGGAATCGGAAGTCAATTTCATCTCCGTCAAAGGTCCCGAGCTCATGAGCAAATGGGTGGGGGAGAGTGAAAAAGGGGTCCGGGAGATTTTTAAAAAGGCCAAACAGGCCTCTCCCTGCATCATATTTTTTGATGAAATCGACAGCGTGGCGCCCAAGCGGGGAATGGACGGGTCCTCTCATGTGGCGGACCGGGTCATCAGCCAGTTTTTGACCGAACTGGACGGTATCGAAGAGCTGAAAGGGATCATGGTCCTGGCCGCCACCAACCGTCCCGATATGATTGACGAGGCGCTTCTCAGGGCCGGCAGGTTTGATTTCCATTTTGAAATCCCCGTTCCGGACGAAAACACCAGGCTGGAGATCCTGAAAGTTCATACCCGGCAAAAGCCCCTGGCCGAAGATGTGAACCTTGAATCACTTGCCAAAGCTACAAAAGACTTGGTGGGGTCCGATCTGGAATCGATCTGCAAAAAGGCGGCCATGAAAGCCATCAGGGAATTCATAGAAAGCGGGCAAGACGACTATTCCCGTTTTACCATCTCGGGAAAACATTTCCAGGATGCCCTGAAAGAGATGAACAAGTCCTGATTCGCCCGGAGGAGTGCCATGACAGAGGAAGGGAGAACCATTTACGGATTTATTCAAGGCGACGAACCCTGTCGATTCGGCGCCATTGGAATAGACGACAGGGAAGTTTACACCCTGACCTTTGAGGACATTTCCGCCCTTGTCAGTCGCCTGCCTCTTGAAGGGTTCGAGAGTATGCCCAAAGAAGCCCTTCTTCGCAACCTGACTGCGTATCAGTCGGTTATCGAACAGGTGATGAACGAGCACCCGGTGATTCCGGTTAAATTCGGGAGCCTGTTAGAGGGAGATGAAGCAGTCATCCGTATTCTGAGACGGGGAAAAGACCAAATTGCTCAAAGCCTGAAAGAAATGGACAACAGGATTGAACTGAATGTGGTGGCCCTTTGGCCGGATTTGAATACCGTACTGACTGAAATCGGACAGACCGAGGAGATCAAGGCACTCAAAGAAAACGCTGGATCCAAATCAAAAGACGAAATGCTGAAAATGCAGATCAAGACCGGAAGACGAGTGAAGGCCCTGCTGGATGAAAAGAGGGAAGTTTTGAAAACGGAAATCATGGCCCCCCTGCAGCGTATTGCGGAAAAACAGTGTATTCACTCCCTCATGGACGACAGTATGATTCTGAACGTGGGTTTCCTGATCCAGAGAGAAAATGCGCTTCGGTTCGAAGAACTGGTCCGGGGCCTCGACGTCCGATATGAGGACCGGATTACCTTTCGTATCATCGGTCCCCTCCCCCCCTACAGTTTTCGAACGTTTGCCGTCAAAACCGCGGACTATGTTCAATTAGACAACGCGCGGAAAATTCTTCAACTGAAGCAAGAAACCACCCCGTTGGAAATTCGGGACAATTATTGGCAACTGACAAAAAAATTCCATCCGGACAAGTTTCCAGGAGACCGGAAAGCCCAGAAGCATTTCGAAGAAATCAATCAGGCCTATAAACTGGTGAATGATTACTGTCAAGACCCTTTCTGCTCCTTCCGGGAAACGGATATCAAAAACTGGGCCTCCATAACGGCTGAGGGCAATTAAGGGGCGGTGAGCAGCAGTTTTAAGTTTTGGGTTTTGAGTTTTAAGTTTATTGCAACTGTTTCCCATGCTCCAGCGTGGAAACGCAACCCGGTAACCGGCAACTGGCAACCGTAAACCGATCATTTAGGAAATGATTTCATGACCGAGGAAAGACAATATGTATACGCCATTATCGGAACGGACAGGGAAGTGCGCTTCGGCCCGATCGGCATCGGCAACGGAAACAACGAAGTATATACCGTCGTGCAGGACGGCATCGGTGCTGTGGTCAGCGATTCCGCCATCCTACAGTACCCGGTTACCCGCGCCAATACCATGGCCCATCAGAAAGTCATGGAAACGGTGATGGAACAATATCCCATGCTCCCGGTGCGATTCGGTACGGTCAGTGAAGGATTGGGTCCGATCCGGGAAAAGCTCCTGACAGACAGGGGCAGGGAACTGGCCGACGTCCTGGCTTACATGCAGGATAAGGTTGAATTGGGTGCCAAGGTCATATGGAAGGATTTGAAGCCCGTATTCGAAGAAATTGCAACCAAGAACACGGATATCATTCGACTGCGCGACCGACTGGTCAAGCGGCGGGGCGGCGCGCAACGGGATCAGGTTCGTCTGGGAGAAATGGTAAAAAAGGCACTTGAGGCCTGGAAAGCGGAGAAAGAAAAATCCATTCTGGCGACCTTTGAAGGGCTATGGGTAGAACGAAAACTGAACAATCGTTTTGGAGATCAGATGATTACGAATGCCGCTTTTCTTGTGAAGAAGGAGAAAGAAAAGGCTTTCGATCTTGCAGTGGAACAGGTCGCTGACCAGTATGCAGGAAAAATGGCCTTGAAGTATGTGGGTCCCATTCCACCCTGTAATTTTGTGGAAATCGTGGTGAAATGGTAGAAAAGCAGAGGGCGGTAGGCGGAATGCAGTGGGCAGAAGGCGGTGGGCGGAATGCAGAAGGGGGAACGCAGTATTTAATAGGCAGTTAGGCGGCTTGTTTAAGACAGAGGCAAAAATCCTTCAGAGGCTGGGTTGTGGCAAAAACATTCGAAAACCTTGAAGCATGGGTAAAAGGTGTGCAATTGGCCGTAGATATTTACAGGATAACCAGGAAATTTCCAAAAGAGGAAGTTTACGGTTTAACTTCTCAGATTCGAAGGGCTGTTATCTCCATTTCAAGCAATCTGGCAGAGGGGGCTGGAAGGCCTTCAAAAAAGGATTTCGGGCGTTTTGTAAACATTGCCATAGGGTCTCTCAACGAAACCGAAAGCCTGCTTATCGTGTCATCTAAACTCGGGTTTATCCATCAGGATGTTTATTTGGAAACAAGAGGAAATGTAGAGGAGTTGGGCCGAATCCTCAACGGGCTTAAGAAATATCTCAATAGTTGAATTGTAAAAGGGAGAAAGGGATGGTAACAGGAAAACCGCGCTCTACCTGCTTGATCGGTGGGCAGTAGGCGGAATGCAGTGGGCTGTCAAACAACCAAGCCAAAGCGAACGCTCAAATTGA
>Ga0257141_1000225_pt1 | contig 10415 bp, 3 predicted proteins | sample saktaT_17_FD_193544 | JGI IMG/M metagenome (GOLD analysis project Ga0257141, IMG submission 193544) | Metatranscriptome of saline water microbial communities from Sakinaw Lake, British Columbia, Canada - sak_2011_1_27_36m (Metagenome... | ecosystem: Environmental > Aquatic > Non-marine Saline and...
CCGACCGAAGGCGTGATCCTGAGCGGATGTAACGATATGCGGCGGATTGGCAGCTTGGCCGACTCCGGTCAGATGGATCGGCAAGGAACTCTGGTCTGCATCGTCTGACGCTACGACAAGATTGCAGTCGTAGTTTTGAACCGCGGCAGGCGTGAAAGTAACGATGTAAAGATGCGAGGCATTCGGTGCAAGGACGCGGGCTCCCGCGCTGTCAACCGAAAAACCATTGCCGGTGAAGGAGATGCCGGAAATGTGCAAGTCAGCGCGGCCGTCATTGCCAACGGTCAACTCATACTGAGCGGTGCGCCCGACGCGAACATCACCGAAATCGGCGGCGTCGGCATTAGCCCAGATATGTGGCGCGGCTTCCCCACGTTGCGCGGTGAGTTCCAGCGAGAAGAATCCGTTCGCGGTGTAGCGGAGTGGCCCATTGACGGCGTTGAAGTTAATATCCATGATATTGATGGCTTCCGCGTCGAGCTCGTCGCCAGCTTCGTGGTCCCAGACTTTGAAGTTAATCTGCTCGTTGGCGGCGAAACCTTGAACACCGGCGGCGCCTGCGTCATCACCCCAGAGAGCGGGACCGACCTGATAGTCGTCGCTGAAGGCGGCTTCAACTACGCCCATGCCAGCGAGGAACCCCCCCGGGGTAAAGGCACCGATCTCGTCGTTAACGGCGAGCATATTGCCATTGATGGAAGCGTTGACGACAAGAACACTCATGTTGTTGTCGGTCGCGGCAGGTGGATCCCAATGCGCCGAGGCGATCGGGGCTGTGATCAATAGAATAACCAACAGCAGTATTGGGACCGGCAGTCGTGAACGATGCATCTTCTCTCCCTTTACTTCGGCAACCGATGGGCACCGGCTCGCCAGAAAATTATGAAACAGAAAGGACCCGGCGATTGTAGAGTCCACCCATGACAGAGGAAACGTCCTGACAATCGAAATCAGGATAGCCAATTCGGCTGATGACTACTGAATTTGATAAAAATACTGCATCAGAAGCCACTTGTCAAGCGGGAAATTCCCTTCTTGACATTCTGCTACAGTGAAGATAACCTCTAACGGCATTCTCCACTTGATTTGCATCACCATCGTCACGCTGATTCGTCACTTTACCAGTACAAATCTCGCATTTCGAACTTTCAAACCCGAATGAACCTGAAGAAAATAGGTTCCACCGGAAAGTGAAGAAAAGTCGACGTCGATCTTATGCACACCGGTCGCGAGGCGTTCCTCAACGGCGGGTCGCACTTGTCGGCCGAGCAGATCAATGACTTCCCAAGTGACAGTTCCGGGCTGCGGCATAGCAATACTGATGCTCCCGCGCCCGTTGAAGGGATTAGGATAAGGCCCGGTGACGGCGAATTCAAACGGAACGTGGCGGTCATCGTTGACAGAAGTGAAGTAGTATTCAAGGGCTACTTCGCTGACGCCGTCAGTAGTAAAGACGGAATCTCCACGACGGAACTCGAGATTGATCGGTGAAAACTGCTCGTTGCGAGTATAGTAAAGAAACGAGAAATGGTCACCCGCGCGAAATCCTTCCAAGCGGTCCGTGGTTGGATTATCTCCGAACGCCCAGCCGAGAGCTTGCCCGGCTGCCGCATCCCAGACCAATACTCCAGCCTCTTCGCCAGCCGGGGTTAAAATCCCGATCTGGTCGAAGGTCTGCAAGGTGGAAAGTGAGTCTTCCACACGGAAGGCCGCGCTTGTGCAGAGTATCCGGTGGATGATCAGAGTCGGAATAGGCCGATAGTGGAGGCCAGCTTGAGCAAGATCGCAGACCAGCAATCCGTTAGCGCGCCAGACCGACCCGCCTTCGAGGGTGTCGATCTCAGGGATCTCAAACTCCTGAGCGGCTGAAGCGTCCCACCCTTTGAAGTGCATCGCCTCACCATCGCGGAAGCCTTCAATCACGTTCTCGGTCAGTGCGTCATCACCCCATGCGGCTATTCCAACCCAAGTACCGCCTCCTATAGAGTCATTAGCGCCTGCGCATACTCCACCCGGGGTGAAGACTGCTATCTCGTCGCCATCACCCCAAAATCTGTCTGTCAGGACGATGTTCCGGATGAGAACCGAAGAATTCACATCCGTGGTATCGAAATCGAAGTGCGCCGCAAACGACGTCCCGCAAACCGCCAAAACTGACAGCGTTGCAAAAATCAACCTTTGGCTTTTCATTTAACCGCCTACTTTAGGAGAACCGCTTTAACACTCTGACGAAACTCTCCCGCTTCGAACCGGCAGAAGTAGATTCCACTCGTCAGACCCTCGGTTTGAATCAGCACCGCATGGCTGCCAGCCTGATACTGGCCTTCCGCCAGTCGGCGAACCTCGCACCCGCGTGAGTCGTATAGGACTATCGAAATTGGTCCTGTGTGAGGCAGGTCAAATGTTACTCGGGTAGTCGCGTTGAACGGATTCGGGTATGGGAGATGCAACTTATAGCTCGTGGGAAGGATCTCAGAGAGCGACGCTTTGCCGACTGCAATTCCATCGGGTTCGAATGTTGCAGTACCTTCAATCCACTCGGCATTGAGAGGCACTTCTCGATCTCCACTCCAGCCGCGCAGCATAAACTCTTTTCCGGATTGCAGGCCCGCGCTCCCTTCCTCTCCACCCCATACCGCCAAGCCGACTCGCCGGTCAGCTCCCACTACACCAGATCCGACGATGGCGCCGGCTGTGGTAAAGGCTGCCACTTCGCTGATAGACTCGGGGAGTCCGGTCAGCAGGAGACTCATATTCCGATCCGTCGGATCCGGCACGTCGAAATGCGAAAGCACCAGATGTTCAGCGGCAATGCGACGACCTCCAAGCTCATAGGTCAGATCGACGGCCGCATTGACCTTGAGGTAATACCCCTGCCCTTCCCGAAGCGGATCCATATTGTTGAAGTTGTAGGCCGGGAGGTAGAAATTGCCGAAACCATCTTTGGCGACGAGGAGCTGCTCCGAAATCGCGCCGAGCGCTGTTTCGACCGCTACGGCGGCTCGCGGGTAGTAAGCGACGAGCTGCCAGCCTGCGGTCAGCGAAATCGGGTGATTGTAGGCGATGCCGCGACCAGCGATGTCGAGTCTGCCACCTCGGAGCATTTTGAATTGATAGCCTTCTGAAGCAGACCAATTCTCAATATTATTGAAACCACGGCCGGGAACGTAGAAGTGACCTGAACCGTCTTTGATTAACGCGAGTAAACCGTCATCAACCAAGGGCTGAGTCATTTCGACGATGTTGGCGTTGCCGGGTTCGATGTTCAGCGATTGCAATGACCAGCCTTGTGTCGGACTGAGCGTCCGGCGGGTCTGGCCACCTTCTGCCGTAACCGTCAGCGATAATGGGACTTCAAGAACAGCGCCTCGACCATTGTGGTCGAACCGGGCGGTCGCCTGGAAGCGCTGTTCGATTGGCATACCGTGGGTGTCAAAATGAAGAGTCGCATCAATCGAAGCACCGGCGGCAAGGTTTCCTTGTTCTGGGGAGAGAGAAACCCAATCGGTTCTGCGCCCGAGCTGATAGACCGCAACGGCATCCGGATTCCCTTGCATGAGTTCGGTGATGACGAAACTGTATGGATCAAAGGCCGAGGTTATTTCGATCCCCCCGGCGGTCTCACCGTTGGCGATGGGCAGATCGGCAACAGCCCTGAACACATGGGTCGCCGGGTTAACCTTATAGAGCAGATTCGGGTGCGTGGCGGTCGAAGAGATGAAATAGAGCGGGAATCCATCGGGATCGCCGCCGTAATAGGCAACACCATACAAGCGAGTTGAGTCCGGCTGAGCGAAGCGCGCCTGCTCCTGGCCTTCGCCGTTTATCCCGATGATCTGTGAACGGATATCGCAGACCCAAAGGATATTACGATCTGGATCCCAAGCCAGTCCGCGAGATGGATTAAGCGGACCTTGAACGGTTCGGATCAGGTTGCCCGCCAGATCGAACACGGCGAGCGATCTTCCGTCGCCTCCCCAGATGTATTGCCCATCAAAAGCGAGATCGCGCATCCCCCAAGGCGAATCGACGAATTGCTGGAAGTTGCCGGCGCTATTCCCATCCCGGTCGAATTTGTAGATCAAGCCGCGTCCACGACCCGAGTTACCACCAGACACGTAGAAGTGATCCCCGGCGAACAGCGCGCCGTTCAGCCGACTGTCACCGACAATTTGCCCGGCAGTGAAGTGCAGGCGGCGAACAAACGGATCAACATCGCCAGCGCCCGGGAACACAAGGCTCGACCGGAAACTGACCGCGCCATTACCGTTGTTCGTAAGCCGGAGGTCGTAATCATACTCCTCATCGGCTGAGACTGCCACTTCAACAGCTTGATCACGGGGTTGCAGTGTCGCGAACTTGAGCGCGATATCGTGATCCGTGCGCCCATTGACATCCACCTGAACCTGTGTCACGCTGGTGATGAAACTCTCAACGGTACAATGGACGGTGTAATTCCAAGCTGGGATATGATCGAAGGAGTACTGCCCGTGGTCATCCGAAGTAGTGCGCCTATTCCCCGGTGTGAGTACAATGCTTGCACCAGCGACGGAAGCTCCGTTTGCCAACTCCGTGACCGTCCCGGAGATATCGCCAAATCCCGCCGCGGCGATGCCGCTAAAGGCGACATGGATCGGCGAGGCTACACCCGGCGCATTGTGATAGAGCAGCAATTCGCCATCGAATTGCCCCTGTTGGGCAGGAGCGAAAGTTACGATGACGTTGACCGAGCCTCCAGCGGCAATACGCCCGCCTTCGGGCTGAACGGTCACGCTGTTGGCCAAATTCTCTGGAACGACGATCACATAGCGCAAGCCGGTTGAATTTTCGGCCGGGTTGCCGATTGTGTAGTCGGCGCTGACAGGATCTCCACCCGGAACACCGGCGAGGGCAACCCCGTCACCGTTCACGGCAATCTGAGGTGGTAATCCGACATGGAAGTCCATGCCGAGCTGAAGCGGGGAGGTCGGGATATCGTCCCGTGCGACTTTGTGGTAGTAGAAGGGGTTCTCAGTTACTGCGCCTTCTCCTTGAACAACAGCCCCAGCATCACGGTCGAAAACATACGAAATGTGGAGGTAATCATCTACTCGAGCGGCAAGGGAAACCCAGCACTCAGAGGCACATTCCCCGGCCGCAGCACCATTTGCGTGGGTACCGGTCAAATTGATCGGCACCGACCAGGTAACTCCGCCATCCAGCGAGCACGCCGCATAGACTTCGCTACTGATGTAGTTATTCGCGGCACGGTCGCCGTCTTGTGGGTACTGGGTCCACGCGCAATAGATCGTCCCGTCGTCTGTCGCACCAAGCGATGGGAATGATATGTTCTGCCTCCAGTTCACGCCAACACTTCCGTTGGTGGTGTAGTGGGCAGCGGCAATCATCGAAATCTGATCCGATTCACGATCCCAATGCCAGATAAAATTTCTTTTCTCGTCGTACTTATTGGCGTCAAAGCCGGGATTGGCGTTGGGATCGGTCATCTCCCAGAATGATGCCGAGGAAAAGACAACGTGCAGGTTGTCGTCTGAGTCGTAGCAGCCATCGACAAAGATGATCGGCCGGAGCGTGTCACCTTGAAAGAACGGGCTGTTATGGTCGGCGTCGGCGTTTGGTCTCAAGACATGCGTCGCGTTTGTTGGCTGGTCCCAGTTCCAGTTCTCGCCGTCTTCGGATTCAAAGACCAGAACGTCGTTATTGGCTGAAGGCGCGCCTACTGTCCCTGCGAAACGGGCATTTTCACCCGCGGGGTAGGCCTGAGATGGGAAGATCAACGCAGTACGGTTGCTGACAGGGGATGTTGCCACGCAGTAGCCAATGCCCTTGAGGGTTCCGATAACGCGAGCGCCTCCTACTTCCCAGCCATTATCGCCTTCAATACCGGTCGTGTACATCAGGCTGGTGGCATTGTTGTTGGCGTCCTCATTGCGATGGCGCATAAGTATGTTGACTCGGCCATTGCGCGCAACTCCACCCTTTGGCCAGATGTACTCGTCACCGCCATCGCGAGCGGCTCGGGTGACACCGAAGGCTCCCGCACCAATCTCACGATCCTTAGCAAAAAATGTCCAAGCTTGGGCATTTTCTTGCGTCGCGTGAAAAGTGACAATCGGCCCGGTTGCCTCACTATATGAGATGTTAGTGTAGCCACCTCGCGTGCCACCATCAACGTTCGCACCGCCATCTATCTGGGGCTCTCCGCCTGCCACATAATTGTAGTAGCTGTGTCGTTCGCCAGCACCGAAATCTTGGACGCTCTTCATCCAGTTGAGATGGACGTCACCATTTTGGTCGAGAGCGATCTGCTTTCCAACAGTTCCATTTCCCTGATAGTCGTACCATGTGTTACCGACTTCGATTCACTCGCCAACCAAATCAGCGTCGTCGCGGCCGTGGTTGTATGGACCGGGAACAAAGCGGACTCCGGCAGGGAGCGGCTCATCGCCGACGAGTGGTAAAGACGGCTGAGCCACAGCCGCACTGAACATGGCGAAGATCAGAATCAACGCAAGATATATGCGAAACGACATGATTTCTCCTTTTGGTCGAAACCGAACTACGGACATGCGAAACAACCGGTGCGTCGTTGGCGACTGAAGTCGCCCCTACCCCAATTTAGGGATACTACTTCAGCAGCACCAGTTTAACTGCGCGTTCCTGATTGCCACTGGTCAGGCGAGCATAGTAAATGCCGCTCGGCCAATCGCTTGCGTTCACTTCCACCGACCGCCAGCCAGCAGAAGAGGAAATCCAACCCGAGTCGTACATCGTCCGGCCATTCAAATCCTTTACCGCAACGCGAGCTGCGCCCTCTTCAGGAAGTCCATAACGCAAAGTGGTACGTCCATTGAACGGGTTTGGATAGGCCTCGTTCAGAGTCAGCGATTTTGGGGCAACCTCGGTTGCGGACTCGAGCTTGACCAGCTCGAAACCGTCGGTTTGATACTTCAGATTGGCATCATCCGAGAGCTTAGCCCAAACCAGTTGGTCATGGTAGGCGACGATTTGAATCGATTGACCTTGAAGAGCTCCATCGCTTTCAGCGGTCAAGCTGTCATCGCCTCGAACCACCAGCCCGCAAGGGATTCCATCGAAGTGACTGCGCCCGACGATTCGGCCTGAAGATCCGGCGTACGCGATAATTTCAACGTCACCACTCGGCAGATCGGCAGGAATGGCGCTGATCAAGATACTCATATCCGCGCCCGAGTTGGGTAAACCATCACTCCATTCAGGCGCTGGCTGCTCCAGATTCAAGCGCATACCGGGGTTGTAAACGAGTTCCACATCGCGGTCAACCTTGACCTTGTAGCCTTCACCGGGGATCAACTCACGCATGCCGTAGTAGTTATGTCGCGGTGAAATGAAATCGCCTCGGCCATTTTTCGCAATCAGAACGGCGTTAATAATTCCTCGAAAGGCAGTCGCAGTGATCACTCGATGATCGAGCAGATTTCCGATGGAATTCCAGCCGGACGATAGCGGAATGGGAGTGTTTTCGGGAATCCGTTCGCCGCTGAAGATGGCGGAGTCGTTCTCGGTAACATAAACGTTGTAGGCTCCGAGTGATTCCCAGTCGCGCAGCCCGTTAAAGCCAAAACGGGGCGCCCAGAACCGACCGGCACCATTCTTCAATAATAGCAAGTGGTCACGGCGTACCACCGGGTCGAAAATTGCAGTGACGCTGGCATTTGATGGGCGCACGTAGCTCGACATGATGCCCCAACCCCTTGCGAGCATCACCGATTGAGTATCTGGTTGCCTTAGTAACAGTCTGACGGTTGCTGATCCGTTTACTGAAAAAATCGGTACACCTCGAGTGTATTCAGCTACGGGTGTGAATTCACGATTGTAACCAGCATCCCATACGACCAATTTGATGCTGTCGTCGGACGCGAACGCGCTATCTCCCATGTAGAGAATCATGTCTGCTGGAGGGTTGACCCAGCGAACAGCTCCACCAACTACCCCGTCGGGCGTGATCGCAGCAATTTCGCTCCCGGGGAGAGGAGCTCGCCCGAAGAGCGATGCGCTTTCGACACGTAGCGCCATCATATTTGGGCTAACCACAGGATCGTCGAAATGGCGGAATCCGTCGGTGATGCCCATAAGAGCTCGAACTGTCGCCTGCTGGGTTCCGTATGCTCGAATCGAGATGTCCGCTTGATAGTTGTTCCCTGCCATCGCGCCAGGCGGCACGACGAACGTCACGGATACTTGCTGTGAAGCGCCAGCTTCGAGCTCCCCCTCTCGCGGATCAACCGATATCCAACTGATTCTTTGCCCCAGCTCAAGTCCGATGATGTGTTGTTGGTCTGATCCAACAACCGCCCCAAGCAGCCAGCGGTTGGCATCCCAGCGACCTGTCAGGAAACACCCGGTAGGAGCGCCGTCGAGGACGTAGATCCGTTCGATCCGGTTGGTGGCCGGATCGGCTCGATAAACTCCGGTTCTGCCGTCATCCTCAAGGTTCAAGGCATAGAGCGGCATCCCTTCGGCATCGGCAGGATGATAGGCAAGTCCATAGACCCCAGTCAAGCCGTGGCCATCCCAACTCGTTACGACCGCACCCTGTCGATTCACCAAGTACCATGGGGAATCCCATTCGGCGGCCCAGAAGGCGTCGGTAGTAGGGTCCCATGTGAGTGCGCGATTAACGGTTAAAGGAGCTCCAGCCTGCACGCGCCGGAACACGCCTTGAGTATTAAACGAGTAGATACTATCGTTTTGGGAGCCGTAGAGGAAGTTACCATCATAGGCCAGATCTCGAAGTCCCCACCCGACTGGGCGAGCAAGCGGTTGCTGGAATGAGCGAACGAGCGCACCGTCTCGAGTCAGGACGGTAACCAGCAAGCCACGCGTTGGATCAGCCGAGGTCACGAAAAACTGGTCGCCGGCATATTCCGCTCCCATGATGCGCCGTTGGCCAGTGACCGTTGTGGCGTTGAAGTCGAACTGCAGATCGCCAGGCTCGTCACGCTCTGTCAAACCGCCTTCGACTCCTCTTAACGCGCGCGATTCACGGTCACGATCTGGTACCATCCCAAGCAATCTGATCACATACGGCAAGGCTATCTCACCACCGTTAGAAAGGGTGAACGATGTCTGTACCCGGTCGTTACCTCCAAGAACGTAACTAATTCTGGCGCTGTCAGTGACCACAACTGGACGGTAAAGCTCGAGATCAACACGGACGCTGTCGCGCGCGGCGAGATTCAACTGATGTGATGCCGGAACCATTCCTGCCTTCGTTCCGTTGACGGTAATCACACCGGGTAAGATATTGGTGAGGCGATAATATCCCGCGCCATTACTGAGTGCGGAGGCGCGCCCGGCGGTAACTGTGGCATTCTGTACAACCTGACCGCCTTGATCTCGCACCTCGCCGTAGATTTGCGCATAAACCGGAAGCCCAACTCCCCATAGCGCCATGTCATCGAGATACCATCCGCGGTAGAAGTTGACGGATTCATCGGATGCAAAATGGAACCTGAGCTTGATGGTATGGCCTCGATAGGGCGAGAGGTCAGCCGAGACGAATTGCCATCCCCCGGTTTCGCCGGTAAATGCGGGCGCGTTGTTGAACGCCGCGACAGTCTGATCAGGATACCCTCCCAGCGGAGTCAGAAGCTGGAAGGCGCCGCCATCCACTGAGATGAGAATCTCACCACCGTCGTGTCCAGCTTCTGAAGAGAGGAATTGGTAAAACTCCACACGAGCATTAGGCGCGGAGACGAAGTATTCGTACAGCGTAGTCGCGATCATGTCGGCATTGTCTTCGTAATGCCCCTGGTTCAACCGTGTACCGAAGACATTCAACCCGGAATGTGCCGCGCCAGGCCCGTTGGCGAGTGCACTGTTCCGATACCATGATCCACCGGGTGTCACACTGAATGACGGGATGCTGGTATCCCAATTCCAGACCAAACCATTTCCAAGCGGGAATTTACGATGGATTGTGCGTGAACGGTTCGGTACTTCGTCATAACAAGTCAATGCGACGTCGTAGAAGCCCTCCTGACCTGCCTCGATGGAACCAGTATAACTGAGATCAGGACTTGCGACATTAGCGATGACTCGCCCGTCAAGGGAAATCTCGCATCCGGCATAATCCCGGCAGCTATCTCGACGGAAGGCATTTGAATCGGGCCGGAGCCAATTGAGCGTGAACTCCGCTCCTCGATTTACCAATGATGGAGTGCGCACGGAATCGGGGCCAAGGTTCGCTCTGGCCGTAAGTGTGTCGCTCGATATCGCGAGGCCATCGGCATAGAGTGCGACCACATTATACCGGTGTGGTTCGTTTTCGTGGTTCGTCCCTACGCTGTCACTCCAATTGAAAACATCCAAATCTACTGCACGGAGAGTGTCGTCAACATAAACATCAAAGCCAGTAGGCGGATCACGACGAG
>Ga0257141_1000227_pt1 | contig 10406 bp, 17 predicted proteins | sample saktaT_17_FD_193544 | JGI IMG/M metagenome (GOLD analysis project Ga0257141, IMG submission 193544) | Metatranscriptome of saline water microbial communities from Sakinaw Lake, British Columbia, Canada - sak_2011_1_27_36m (Metagenome... | ecosystem: Environmental > Aquatic > Non-marine Saline...
CAGAAAAGTGCTGGAAATTGGCGTGGAGAGCGTTGGCTACCGCGCCGAAATGTCGGGCAAGAACCTGATGCTGTACCTCGGCTACTCGCATCCGGTCCAGATGGAGCCGCCGCCTGGTATTACCTTCGTGGCTGATTCCAAGGCGCGCACCATCACTGTCAGCGGCCCTGACAAAGAACTGGTCGGCGAAATCGCGGCTCGCGTGCGCAAACAGCGCGCCCCGGAGCCGTACAAGGGCAAGGGCATTCGCTATGCCGGCGAGAAGGTGCGCTTGAAGCCGGGCAAGGCCGGCAAGACAGGCAAGGGCGCGAAGTGAAACTAATGACGCGCTTCGGCGCGTCTGTAAAATACCGGCTGGCCGAACGCAACCAGATGCCGCGGCCCTCAGGTCGCATCGAGCCAGTTGGGCATACCCAGTCTGGAATCAAAAGCGAGCAAATCTCATGGCAGTGACAAAGTCAGAACGTCGCGAGCGCCGGCGCCGCCGGGTGCGCTCGACAGTCCACGGCGTGGCCAATCGTCCACGGCTGAATGTTTTCCGCAGCGACAAGCATATCCATGTGCAGTTGATCGACGATGAGGCCGGGCACACCCTGGCCGCCGCATCTACGCTGGAGAAGGATATTCAATCGCGGAAGATGAAGAAAACCGAGCAGGCGGTCGCGGTCGGCAAATTGCTGGCCGAACGCGCGCTGGCAAAGCAAATCACCCAAGTCGTCTTTGACCGAGCCGGGTACCGCTATCACGGTCGGGTTAAGGGCGTTGCCGATGGAGCGCGCGAAGGCGGGCTGAAATTCTAGGCCCCTGGCCATGCTCTGCCATCGCAGCAGAGTGACTGGAGTTCTAACGCATGGAAAAAAGACAACGACGGGAACCGCGACAATCCAATCGCACACAGGACAAGCCGCAAGACGATCTGGATCAGCGCATCGTGGATGTGGCGCGCGTGGCGAAGGTCATCAAGGGCGGCCGGCGATTCGCTTTCCGCGCCTTGATTGTCGTCGGGAACAATAACGGCAAGGTCGGAATCGGTACCGGCAAGGCACGCGGCGTTCAAGATGCCATCCGCAAGGCGACGGAGCGGGCGCGCAACAACATGAAGGACATCACGTTGAAGCGCGGCACGATCCCGCATGAAGTCATCATGAAGTATGGCGGCGCCAGGGTCATGTTGAAGCCGGCGTCTCCTGGCACCGGGATCATCGCGGGCGGCGGCGTTCGCGCCGTGCTCGAGGCCGCCGGCGTTAAGGATGTGCTGACCAAGAACCTGGGTTCGTCGAGCAAGCTGAATGCCACATTTGCGACGTACAACGGCCTTCTCAGCCTGAAGCGGGTCGAGGATGAGGCGCTGAAACGGAACAAGCCGGTCGAGGAAATGCGGCCTTTCTGGGAGCGCAACAAGGACGAGGGTGAGGGCAATGTCGGGTAATAACACCGCTGCGGCTAAGAAGCTGAAAATCCGGTGGGTGAAGAGCGCCGCCGGCTACAATGTCAAGCAGAAGCGCACGATCAAAGCGATGGGATTCACCAAGCTCGGCCAGGTGGTCGAACATGTCGATACGCCCCAGATTCGCGGCATGATCTATGCCGTGACGCACCTGGTAGAGGTTACGGAGCAAGTATCATGAAGTTGCACGATATACAGCCTGCGGCCGGCTCGCGCAAGCGCCGCAAGCGTTTGGGCATCGGCATCTCTGCCGGCCAGGGCAAGACTTCCGGGCGGGGCCAGAAAGGACAGGCGTCGCGTTCCGGCGGTGTCAAGAAGGGCTATTTCGAAGGCGGCCAGTTGCCGTTGGTGCGCAAGCTGCCATTCGCGCGCGGCGTCGGTTTCAGCAATCCTTACCGGATTGAATATGCGATCGTGAGTCTCGGCGATCTGGCCCAGTCTTTCGAGGCCGGCGCCGAAGTGACTCCCGAAGCGCTGGTGGCAGTCGGACTGTTGGACAAGGATGCCCGGTATGTCGCCATCCTGAGCAATGGCGAAGTCGGCATGGCGCTGAAGGTCAAGGCGCATAAGTTCTCAGCTTCGGCCAAGTCGAAAATCGAACAGGCCGGAGGCTCGGTCGAGAAAATTGACGTCAAACGCGGCGGCTATCGGACTCGGTAACGGGACATACCATGCTACAAGCTGTACGTAACGCTCTGCTGTTGCCGGAATTGCGGAACAGGATCCTGTTCACGCTGTTCATTCTGGCCATCTATCGCCTGATTTCGCACATCCCGGTGCCTGGCGTGAACCTCGAGGTGTTGCGCCAGATTCAGACTAGTGTGCAAAACGGCACGGCCGGCGGCTTGGGCAACCTGGTTGGCCTGCTCAGTCTGCTGTCGGGCGGCGCAGTGGCCAATTTCTCCGTTCTGTCGATGGGCGTGTATCCCTACGTCACGGCGCAGCTGATTGTGCAGTTGCTGACGCCCATCATTCCCAGGCTCGACGAGATGCAGAAAGAGGGCGAATCCGGCCGGCGTAAGATCAATCGGCTGACCTATGTGCTGACCGTGCCCATGGCGATGCTGAACGCGATCGGACAGGTGAGCATCTTCGAGCAGATTGCCGTCGGCGCCACAGGCGGCACGGCGCGGGTGCTGCCCTATTGGGGACTGGTGCCAGCCGAAAACATTCTGCCCACGCTGGTCACCGTTATCAGCATGACCGCCGGCACGATGTTTGCCATCTGGCTCGGCGAATTGATCACCGAGCAGGGCATCGGCCAGGGCTTGTCGATCATCATCTTCGGCGGCATCGTCTCCCGTTTGCCGTTTAATGTGATTCGTATCGCTACCGGATCGACGGACACCATCACGGGCGTCCTGACCGTGGTCTCGTTTGTCGTCATCCTGGTTGTCATGGTGATGTCCATCGTGATCATACAGGAGGGCGAACGGCGCATACCGGTGCAGTATGGGCGCCGGGTGAGAGGCCGGCGGGTGATGGGCGGAACCGGGACGCATATCCCGCTCAAGGTGAATTCCACCGGCATGATCCCGATCATCTTCGCCCAGGCCATCCTGGTGTTTCCGGCCGTGGTCGCAGGGTTTTTCGTGAACAGCACGGAAGCGACGGTGCAGAACATCGCCAATGGAATCGTCAGGCTGTTCACCGGGAGCCGGTTTGGGTTGGGGGTTTCGGCCGAACTGGTGATCTACGCTATCATGTACTTCCTGCTGGTGGTGGGATTCACCTACTTCTACACCAACGTGGTGATGGAGCAGCAGAACCTGGCTGAGAATCTGCAGAAGCAAGGCGGTTTCATTCCCGGCATCCGGCCGGGCAAGACGACCGACAATTACATCATGCGCATCATGCGCCGGCTGACACTGGTGGGCGCTCTTTTCCTGGGCATTCTGGCCGTCACGCCCTATCTGATTGAGTTTGTGGCGTATGGACTGAATCTCCAATTCCTGCAACCGCTGGGTGGCAACTCGCAGTTGATCTCGGGCGCCGGCCTGTTGATCGTCGTCGGCGTGGTTCTGGACACCATGCGGCAGCTTGAGGCGCAACTGATGATGCGCCGTTACGAAGGCTTTATTCGGTAAAAGATAACATGGCAATCTGGCACGGCATCATCCTGCTTGGCGGACCCGGTTCGGGCAAGGGCACCCAGGCGGCGCAGCTCGCGGCGCAGTTGAAAGTGGCTCACATCTCCACAGGCGACCTGTTTCGCGAGAATCTGAAGGCCGAAACGCCCTTGGGCAAACTGGCCAAGCACTACATGGACAAAGGCGAACTGGTGCCCGACCAGGTGACCGTCGACATGGTTCGCGAGCGATTCAAGCGGCCGGATTGCGCCAATGGTTTCATCCTCGACGGCTTCCCGCGCACGGTGGCTCAGGCCGATGCCCTGAATGCGCTGTTGAGCGAGATGGGCAAGCGCCTGACGGTGGTGCTGAACTTGCGCGCCGGCGAGCAGACACTGGTCAGTCGGCTGTCGAGTCGCTGGACGTGCAAAGTGTGTGGCGCGGTGTTCCCGGCCTTCTCCAAGCCGCCGCGCCTGGGATGCAAGCAGGCGGTGTGCGACGGCGAGTTGTATCAGCGGGCCGACGACAATCCCGAAACGCAGCGTCGCCGCATCCAGGTTTACAATCAGCAGACTGCGCCGCTGGAGGCGTACTACGCCCAGCGACATCTGCTGGCAGAAATCGACGGTGAACAGGCCATCGAGACAGTTCGCCAGGCCATCGTCCAGTCGGTCGAAAAGACGGGCATGGTTGTGAGTGCATGATCGTCCTGAAGTCGGCTGCCGAGATCGCCCTGATGCGCCGGGCGGGAAAAATCGTCGCCCTGGTTTTAGCGGCGTTGGAAGAACACGTGCGGCCCGGCGTGGCTTTGTTGGAACTGGATCAGGTGGCAGACGACATCATTCGTGCGAACGGAGCGCTTCCGTCATTCAAGGGATACCCGGCAAGTGACCCGAATGTGCCGCCCTTCCCATCGTCGATTTGTGCCTCGATCAACGAGGAGATCGTGCACGGGATACCGGGGGCGCGCCGGCTCAAGGAAGGCGAGTTGCTGAAAATTGACGCCGGCGCTTGCTATCAGGGCTACCATGGCGATTCAGCCAGGACATTCGCCGTCGGCCGGGTCAGTTCGCAGGCTGAGAAGCTGATGCAGGTGACGCAGCAATGCCTGGAGGAAGCCATTCGCGCTTCCCGGGCAGGCAATCGCACCGGCGACATCGGCGCGGCGATTCAGCGCACGGCCGAGTCTGAGGGTTTCAGCGTGGTGCGCGAGTACACCAGCCATGGCGTGGGGCGCGAATTGCATGAAGGATTCAGCATGCTGAATGTGGGCAAGGCAGGTCAGGGCATGCTGTTGCGGCCGGGGTTGACGATCGCTATCGAGCCGATGATCAATGCCGGCAAACACGGTACCCGGATAAAGAAAGACGGGTGGACGGTTGCGACGATAGATGGTAAACTATCTGCCCATTTTGAGCACACAGTGGCCATCACCGACGGTGAGCCGGAAATATTAACAAGACCAGGTTGAATCGTGATGGGCGCTTTCGGCTTGTGCGGATTTGAGAGCGCAAGCCGGATTTTTGCGCCTGATCGTCGATGGAGAAACGAGTCATGAAAGTGGCATCATCAGTGAAGAAGCGCTGTCCGAAGTGCAAGATTGTCAAGCGCCACGGGCAGGTGTATGTGATCTGCGAGAATCCGAAGCACAAGCAGAGGCAGGGTTAAGCTAAGGTAAGAGGCTTCAGGGAGCATTAAGGAGCAAACATGGCCAGAATTGCGGGCGTTGACTTGCCGCGAAACAAACGAATCGACATAGGCCTCTCATACATTTATGGTGTGGGCCGGCCTCTGGCGGCGGATATTCTCAGCCGCACGAGTGTCAACCCAGGCACGCGGGTCAAGGACCTGACCGAAGCCGAGGTTGCTGTGTTGCGCGACATCATTGAGCGCGAATGCCGCGTGGAAGGCGACTTGCGTCGAGAGGTGCAACTGAATATCAAGCGCCTAGTCGAGATCGGCTGTTATCGCGGTTTGCGCCACAAGCGCAACCTGCCGGTTCGCGGCCAACGCACGCGCACCAACGCGCGCACGCGGAAAGGTGTGAAGAAAACAGTGGCTGGGCGCGGTCGGCGTCGCGGCGCGAAGAAGAAGTAAAGCGAGGTATTTTCTATGGGACGACCATCGGGTGGACGTGGCGTGCGCCGTCAGACCAATCCGCGTCGGGCGCGCAAGAACGTGGCATACGGCCAGGTGCATATTCTGGCTACTTTCAACAATACCGTGGTGACTGTCACGGACAAGACTGGCAATACGGTTTGCTGGGCAACGGCGGGTTCGGCCGGTTTCAAGGGCAATCGCAAGAGCACACCGTTTGCTGCGCGCGTCGCCATGCAGAATGCCGTGCGTTCTGCATTGGACAACGGCATGCAGGAGGTGGATGTGTTTGTGAACGGACCCGGTCCGGGCCGCGAAGCAGCCATTCGCGCTCTGCAAGGCGCAGGCGTGCGGGTTCGGTCGATCACGGATGTTACGCCGGTGCCGCACAACGGCTGCCGGCCGCCGAAAAAGCGCCGCGTCTGAGCGTCGCGCCTCACATGTTTTGGAAAGGGAACCATGGCTCGACACATTGAACCTGTTTGCCGTTTGTGCCGCCGAGAAGGCGACAAATTATTCTTGAAGGGCGTGCGCTGCATGAGCCCGAAGTGCGCCATCGAAAGGCGCGGCTATTTCCCGGGCCAGCATGGCCCGAATGCAAAGATGCGGCGCGCCAAGAGCAGCGACTATTTCATGCAGTTGCGCGAGAAGCAGAAGCTGCGCCGCATTTACGGCATTCTGGAAACCCAGTTTCGCCGCTATTTCCGCGAAGCGCTGAAAGGCAGAGGCGTTACGGGCGCCCAGTTGCTCATCCTGCTGGAGCGACGCTTGGATAACGTGGTATACCGCGCTGGGTTTGCTCCGTCACGTCCGGCTGCTCGCCAGTTGGTGACGCACGCCCATTTCTATGTCAACGGCCACCCGGTCGATATTCCATCCTACCTGGTGAAAGCGGGCGACAAGATCACCGTGCGGGAATCCTGCCGCGCATCCGTCTATTGGAAACAGATGCTTGAAGAGAAAGCCGACACGAGCGCGTCCCGCTGGCTGAGCGCGGATCGGCCTGCCCTGTTGGCCACCGTGCAGTCATTGCCCACGCGAGAAGACATCGAGATCCCAATCAAGGAGCAGTTGGTCGTCGAGTTCTACTCGCGGTAGGAATCAGCACTTGGCTTTCAGCCGTCAGCATTCAGCTATCAGCTTTTGGCGAACTGAAATGGTTTGATGGCTGAACGCTGAGTGCTGATAGCTGAGTGCTATGGAGGTTACGTTGTTAACTGCGCCTGTTTTTCCAAAAGTCGAAAGCGATGTTCTCACGCGCGATTACGGGCGTTTCATTATCGGCGCCATGGAGCAAGGCTATGGCGTGACGATCGGCAATTCGCTTCGTCGTGTGCTGTTGAGTTCGTTGCCGGGCGCTGCCGTTACGTCGATGCGGCTCACGGACGTCCACCACGAGTTTTCGGACGTGCCGCATGTCAAGGAAGACGTGATGCAATTGACCCTGAACGTCAAGCAGATTCGCTTGAAAATGAAGGGTGATGGCCCGATGCGCATGCGGCTGGAGGTTCGGGGCGAGGGCGTGGTGACGGCTGGCGATATCGTCGCGCCGCCGGAGATCGAGATCGTCAACCCTGATCTGTATCTGTTTACGACCGATTCGGCCAAGGCGCGTCTCGACATTGAATACCAGGTCGAGAGCGGCCGCGGTTATTCGCCCGCCGAACAGCGCGGCAAGCTGCCGATCGGCGAATTGCCAGTCGATGCCATCTACAGCCCCGTCAGACGGGTTAATTTCGAAGTCGAGGCGGCGCGCGTCGGCCAGATGACGAACTACGATCGCCTGATTTTGGAAATCTGGACCGACGGCACGATCCGGCCGCAGGATGCGCTTCGCCAAGCTGCGTTGGTATTGGTGCAGCATCTGCAACTGATCGCCGGCGTGACACTTGAGGAATTGACGCCGGAGAGCGGCGCAGAAAGCAAGGGCATTCCGAGCGAACTTGGCGGCAAGCCGATTGAGGATCTCGAACTCAGCGTGCGGGTGTACAACGCGCTCAAGCGCACGGGCATTTCGACCATCGGCGACCTGCTGGACATGATCGAGAAGAATGGCGGGACGCTCACTAATCTCCGCAATTTCGGCGAAAAGTCGATGGCGGAACTGAAAGACAAGCTGAAATCTCGCGGTCTGTGGCCGAAGGATCCTGAAACTGAGGCAGTGACGGTCGCGGAGGAGGAAGTTCAATGAGACACAGAGTAGCAGGATATACGCTCAGCCGGCCGACCGACCAGCGCACTGGTTTGCGCCGGACGTTGCTGACCCAGTTGATCGATCATGGCCGCGTGCAGACCACCGAAGCCAAGTGCAAGGCCATCCACAACCAGGCGGAGAAACTGGTGACTATCGCCAAGTCGGGTTTGTCGGCGACCGAAAAAGGCGAGCAGATTCATGCCCGGCGCCAGGCGGCCGCCCAGTTGAACGGCGGACAGGATGTGGTGCACAAGCTGTTCACCGATATCGCTCCTCGATATGAGACCCGCAAGGGCGGTTACACGCGTATTTACAAACTCGGGCCGCGCAAAGGCGATAATGCGCCGATGGCGATGATCGAGTGGGTTTAGGATCGGGACCAGACACGGATTGAACACGTGAGATTGCGCGCCACGGTCGCGTATGATGGGACCGGATTTTCGGGTTTCCAGCGCCAGACCAGCGCGCGAAGCGTTCAAGGAGAGCTAGAGACCGCATTCGAGCGGGTGTGCCGGCAGTCCGTGACCGTGCTGGGTGCGGGTAGAACCGATGCGGGAGTTCATGCGACAGGCCAAGTCATCGCGTGCGATGCAGACTGGAAGCATACACTGCCTGAGTTGCAGCGCGCACTGAACAGTGTGTTGCCGAATGATGTGGCGGTGAGCGATGTGGCCGAATGCCATGCGACCTTTCACCCGCGCTACAGCGCCCGCAGCCGGGTTTACGAATATCAGGTGTTGGTGGCTCCAGTTCGCCGCCCGGTGCAGCGACTGTATGCGTGGCAGATCGGGTACGAACTGGATGTGGATCGAATGGGCGAGGCCGCCGGGGTGCTGGTCGGCGAACATGATTTCGTCGCGTTTGGATCGGCGCCTCAAGGCGATGTGACGGTGCGGCGCGTCTTCAGCGCGACCTGGAATCGAGACGGGATGTTGTTCCGATTCACGATCGAGGCGAATGCGTTTTTGTTCAGGATGGTGCGCCGGACGGTGGCGGTACTGGTTCGTGCCGGTTCAGGCCAGATCACCGCGAGCGACGTGGCTGACATACTGGCCAGCAAGGATCCGCGACGGGTCAAGGGCGTAGCGCCCGCGTGCGGATTATGCCTGGTCAATGTGAATTATGAAGGTGAATAAGATGATCGCAAAGAAAACCTACGTGGCGAAACCCGACGAGGTTCTGGCTGGCAAAACCTGGTATGTGGTTGATGCGAATGGCCAGACGCTGGGCCGCCTGGCGAGCAAAGTCGCCAAGGTGATCATGGGCAAGCATAAGCCGATGTACACCCCCAACCTGGACTGCGGCGACTTTGTCGTCGTGATCAACGCGCAGAAAATTCGCGTCACGGGAAACCGGATGGACGAAAAGATGTACTACCGGCACTCGATGTATACCGGCAGCGGCCTCAAGGAAGATTCGTTGCGCACGGTGTTGCAGCATAAACCGGAGCGCGTCATTCGCGAGGCGGTGTGGGGCATGATCCCGCACGGTTCGTTGGGCCGGCAAATGATCGATAAACTCAAGGTTTATGGTGGCGACGAGCATCCGCATAGCGCTCAGAAGCCGGAGAAACTGGAGTTATAGACATGGCAGAGACAGAGCAATACTACGAGGGTGTCGGCCGGCGCAAGGAAGCCACCGCGCGGGCGCGCCTGTTTGTGAACGGCAGCGGCAAGATCCTGGTCAATGACCGCGAGGTCGAGAACTACTTCGGCCGTGACATTGATGTGACGGCGGTGAAAAGCCCCCTGGCCGTCGTGGGCGCCGACACGCGTTACAACGTGAGCATTCACGTTGTAGGCGGCGGCATCACCGGCCAGGCGATCGCTTCGCGCATGGCAGTCGCCCGCGCCTTGCTCAAAGTGGACGAGGAGTATCGCAGCGCACTGAGAGGCGCCGGGCATCTGTCGAGAGACGCCCGGGAAAAGGAACGCAAGAAGCCCGGTCTCAAGCGCGCACGCAAGGCGCCGACCTATACCAAGCGCTAGGAATTGAGCCATTAGGCCATTGAGACATTGAGTCATTAGGCCATTTGGTCATTGATCACGCGGCATACGCTGCAATGACTCAATGACTCAATGACTCAATGACCTAATGACTCAATGTCTCAATGTCTCAATGTCTCAATGGAGCAATCGAGATGAACCTTGTTGAATCGATCGAGAAAAGCCTGCAGCCGAACGCCAAGATCCCCGCGCTGCAGTCCGGTGACACGGTGCGCGTGCACCAGCGCATCGTCGAAGGCGACCGTGAGCGCATCCAGGTCTTCCAGGGCACGGTGATTCGCCTGCGCAGAGGCGGCGCCAATGCCAGTTTTACCGTGCGGCGTATTGCCAGCAACAACATTGGCGTCGAGCGCACGTACCTGCTGCATTCGCCTCGCATCGACAAAGTGGAGGTGCTGCGGCACGCGAAGGTGCGCCGGGCGCAGTTGTATTACTTCCGCAATCTGCAAGGTAAGTCGGCGCGCCTGAAGGAACGCATGAGCGTTCGGACGGACGCGACCAAGACGGCTCCTGCCGCAGTCAGCGCCCCGCCCGTCGCCGCACCCGTCGCCCCGGCCGGCGCCGAAGCCACATCCGAGTAAGCTGTTTGCCTG
>Ga0257141_1000235_pt1 | contig 10340 bp, 9 predicted proteins | sample saktaT_17_FD_193544 | JGI IMG/M metagenome (GOLD analysis project Ga0257141, IMG submission 193544) | Metatranscriptome of saline water microbial communities from Sakinaw Lake, British Columbia, Canada - sak_2011_1_27_36m (Metagenome... | ecosystem: Environmental > Aquatic > Non-marine Saline and...
CGACGACATTCTTGAAAAAAACATTGTTTTTATCACCCCTCAGATTCAGGATCAGGGGTATATCATTGTTAAACATTTTGCCCATCATCTGCCCGAAATTCAGGCTGATTCGGACATGCTGTATCAGGCTTTTCTGAATATTTTCATGAATTCGATTCAGGCCATGCCGGAAGGCGGGAAAATTCAGGTCAGCATCCAATCCGCTGGCCGCATCGTCACCGTCTGTATTGAAGATGAAGGACCCGGCGTACCGGAAGATCTGCTTGAAAGAATCTGGGATCCGTTTTTCACCACCAAGGAAAAAGGGACCGGACTTGGCCTGGGCATTGTAAAAAACATCATAGAATCCCATAACGGCGGCATCCGGGCCGAAAACCGGAAGGGGGAACTCGGCGTTCGCGTGATCATTGAATTACCGATCACGAATATCAGTGAATCGGCAATTCAATAAAGAGCCGTTATTCCAAATATCGGAATGGAACATCGGAAGCCGGCTGCGAAATCCCTTTTCGAATCACCAGGGTTTTCCCGATTTCTGTTCCATCCGATACCACAGCGGAATCACAGCTCCCGCCTTTTCTCAGAAAGGTTCTCACGCGCGGATACCGCATCTCGACATATTGTTTCAACTGAGTATCATGAATTGGAACCGGCGAAAGAGAAAGAGAAACGCCCCCGGCGGCTGACGATTCCCGCTCCAGCTTCATTCTGAATCCGGATAAGATTCCCGATGAAAAATCTGTTTTCCGATAGCGGTTCAATTTACCGCCAGCATTATATTTCTTCCATGCCGATTCAATAAACTGCTGAATAAAATCAAAGACGTAACCGGCAATCTGAAGATTCTGGGCAGTTCCGCTGATTTCAAGGACCCTGCCCATCTTTCCTTTTTCGACCACGTAAGCCCCGACCCATATTCCCTTTACGAAATAATAATCCATCATGAGAAGCGCAAGGGAATAATCCTCCCGAAAATGCCTGAGTGCGGGTTTTCCAATAAAAAAGCTGAAATACTCCCTGGGTGCATTTTGAACGATCTGTTCGATCTCATATCTGGCCATCAGCTCATGGGCCTTGATCATGGCGGCCTCTGCTTCAAAAAGATTGGTGCTTTGAGCCAGCGCCATGAGTTTTTGAATTCGAAGCCGGGTTTTATCGCTTTCGCATGCCAATGTCTGAAAAATCTGCCGGCTGAGGGGAACATATGTTCCGGTTGATCTATGATTGGCCCTCAATATCCGGCAGGCGTTCTGAAAGCAACGGCCATGAGGCGGCTCCTGATGCACGTTCGAGACTTCCGAGGCAAACTGGTGCGCCATTTCATGGAGCAACACCTCGCGGATATCGTTCCAGGAATGATTCAGGACAAATTGCCGGCTGAGGCCGATTTCCCGCTTTTCAAATGACCAGTATCCCAACCGGTTCTTAAAATCCCGTAAAGCGAACAGGGGCTTGCGCATCCGTTTTCGAAGCTCCGCATTGACAGCCCACATGGCAGCATCCCATTCACACGACAGGCCGTGAAGAATTCGCCGCTCCAGGCCTTCCAGAACCCGAGCGGTTTTCACGGAATGGCAGCCGCCTTCTGATAAGCCTGATAAGTCTGCTGAAGTCCTTCCGGCAGCGGAATACCGGGTTTCCATCCCAAGCGGGTTAAGACAGAGACATCCAGAAGCTTTTGAGGCGTTCCGTCGGGCTGGGTGTGGTCCCAGAGCACCTTGCCCGAATACCCGGTCACGGCTTGAACTTTTTCCGATAGATCACGAATGGTTAAATCCTCGCCGGTTCCAATGTTGATATGGGAAATTTGTCCGTTCTGCGTTGCCTGGTCATAGAGGCTGTCCCCAAGTTGCATGATAAATACCGCTGCCGATGCCATATCATCCACATGAAGAAATTCCCGACGGGCAGCACCGGTTCCCCACAACAGAACATTCGGAAATCCGGGACCGGCAGGTTTCGGGGCTTCCCCCTCTAAGATGCCCGTACCATATCGAAAGGGAATACCCAGATGCGTTCGAAAAGAATCCGGAACAGGACCAAAGACAGCTTCGTCTTTTTGAATGGCGCTCCAGTTGCTTTCTTCCACCAGTTTGGCAAGGTGAAATTTTCGAATCAGCGCCGGCAGGACATGGGAATTATTCAGGTCATAGGAATCATTCGGACCATAGAGATTGGTGGGCATGACACAGCGATACCGGACTCCATACTGGCGGTTATAGGACTGACACAGCTCGATACCGGCAATTTTTGCAATGGCATAGGGCTGGTTGGTGGGTTCAAGAACGCCGGAAAGCAGATACGCCTCTTTCATGGGCTGAGGCGCATGTTTTGGGTAAATGCAGGAGCTTCCCAGAAACAACAGGCGCCGGACTCCCGCGCTGAATGCCTCATGAATCACATTGCATTCGATCATCAGGTTCTGATAAATGAAATCTGCCCGATAGGTATTATTTGCCAGAATCCCGCCGACTTTTGCAGCCGCAAGAACGACATAATCAATGGATTCGGACCGAAAAAACTGGCGCACTGCCAGTTGATCCATCAAGTCCAGTTCCCAGTGAGTCCGGGTAATCAGACGCTTATACCCGCCGGCCTTCAGAAATCGCACAATCGCCGATCCCACCATGCCGCGATGGCCTGCAACAAAAATCCGTGAATCCATTGTCAAAGGGGGTACGGGGAGCATCACACCATCCTCGGGTTATTCGAAATGATTGTAAATTTGAAAGCCTTCCTTCTCAACCAGAAAATCCTTTCGCGCTTCCATCATATCTTTTTCCACCATGATTCGAATCAGTTCTTCAAAATCCATTTTGGGTTTCCACCCCAGAACCGTTTCGGCCTTTGTTGGATCCCCCAGCAGAAACTCCACTTCCGCGGGCCTGAAGTACCGGGAATCGATGCTGACAACAATCTGACCGGGTTCTGGCGGTTTTTTCAGGCTGTTTTTACAATTTTCAGAAAAGGAGACCGTATCAATCACACCGGATTCTTCGATGCCGGAACCTCTCCAGACCAGATGGATTCCAATGGCATCGAATGCCTTTTCTACAAACTCACGGACCGAATGGGCCTTGCCGGTTGCAATCACAAAATCCTCCGGCGCCTGTTGCTGAAGCATCAGCCACATCGCCTCCACATAGTCTCCGGCATATCCCCAATCTCTCTGGGAATTGAGATTGCCAAGATATAGCCGGTCCTGAAGTCCTAACCGGATTCTGGCAACCGCACGGGTGATCTTCCGGGTTACAAATGTTTCACCGCGCACCGGAGATTCATGGTTGAACAGAATCCCGTTACAGGCAAACATCCGATAGGCTTCGCGATAGTTCACCGTAATCCAGTACGCATAAACCTTGGCTGCACCGTAAGGGCTTCTGGGGTAAAACGGCGTGGACTCTTTTTGAGGAATTTCCTGCACTTTCCCATACATTTCACTGGTTGACGCCTGATAGAAGCGGGTATGGGCTTCAAGGCCCAGAATCCGAATGGCCTCCAGAATCCGCAGTGCACCCAGAGCGTCTGAATTGGCCGTATACTCCGGAGTTTCAAACGACACCTGGACATGGCTTTGCGCTGCCAGATTATAAATCTCATCCGGCTTCACTTCCTGAACAATTCGGATCAGATTGGTCGCATCGGTCAGATCGCCGTAATGCATCAAAAAATGCACATCGGTCTCGTGTGGGTCCCGATAGAGATGATCCACCCGGCGGGTGTTAAAAGAAGATGCTCTCCGTTTGATACCATGGACTTCATATCCTTTGGCCAGCAGAAATTCTGCCAGATAGGCTCCATCCTGCCCAGTAACGCCGGTAATCAATGCGCGTTTCATATTGATATTCCTTTGATGTTATATATGAATCCGAGATCCATCACATTCCGGGCTGCCCGTTTCTATCGCAGCCCTTGTTCGATATCCAATCCAGTTAAAGATTCTGGGAAGAAGACGGGCTTCGGAATTTTCCGGGCGGCTGAATGCTTCTGTCCGATCGGAGGATCAGCACGGTAGCGGTTGTGGCCTCGGTATGAAGGACAAGAAGCGACCCGAAATCAACTGTATCAAGCACGAATTCAATGGAATACTCATCGTAGATGGCATAAGTCTGACCCGTTTGAATACCATCTTCCGACCCTTTGTTGATAAAGGCGACCACGTCATTACCGAATACCACGCTGCCTTCTTCAGCCATAAAAATCTTCCCATCGATACCGCTTTTTCCGGGAATCAGCTGAATTTTTGACGATACCGGCTCATACGGCAGAAGGACATCATTTACCATGATGGAACGAAACGCTTTTTCGACCTTCGCGACCGCATAATCCTGTCGGCTTTCAGCAATCCGAATCAACCCTGTCTTGTAATACTGAACGCCGACAGGATCCTTCGATTCAGGATCTTTTACCGGCACTGGCGAGCGATATACCGCATAAACATCCCCCACCTTCAAAGGCGTGTTTCCAGCCGAAGTTACATAGATGCTTTCATCCTGACCCAATATCGTTTTTTGAACATTCTTATCCCCCTTGATCAGGGTAATCCGACCTGAAGCCTCAACCGGCTGTTCCTTGACAAATCCAATACGATGAATTGAGGAGTATACAAAATACCTGGATTCCATTACCGGCTGATCAACCAGGGATGGGATCTGGGATTGATCAGGCTCCGGTGCAAGGGGTGCATCCCAGATCTGATGGAATAGCCTTAGCCTCTCTCCTGGGAAAATCAGATGAGGGTTCATAATCTGCTGGTTTTCACTCCAGATCTGAGGCCATCGCCAGTGGGTATTAAAATACCGGTTTGATATTTCCCAGAGCGTATCTCCTTTTTTAACCGAGTAATATATACCGGATTCCAGTTCAATATTAGAAGGCTCTTCATTGGATGCAACGGCTGCAATGGCCAATACAGCAACCGCACCGGTGACAAAAAACCACCATGCAATCAATCGTGAGGATTTGATTCTCATATTTTTCTCCGTAAATCCGGTGAGGTTGACACCCTAAAAATTTCGCATAACCTTTCTTTTTCTCGTAACGTGAATGAAATCCTTTTGTCAAGCGTTTCATTAAATCACCATGCTGCATTTTATTTACGATTCCGCATCTCCCTATTCTATTGATTCGGCTTTCGTTATGGGTTATAGAATCTTCAAAGAAGGGAAGACTCAAGTAGAGAACCCCGCTATACCATTTTTATGGAGAAATAAGTCATGAACCCGCTTGCAGAACAATTGAATCAGGACATTGAAAAAGGCAGTTCCAATATCCTGGAAATGCTGTCCACCATTGGAAAAAACCTTTACTTTCCCAAGGGAATTCTAAGCCAGAGCGCCGAAGCAAAGGAAAAAGCCCACAAACTCAATGCAACCATTGGAATCGCTACTGAAAAAGGCCGGACCATGCATTTCCCATCGGTCATGAACGCCATTCACGGAATCCAGCCCGAAGCCGCCCTGACATACGCCCCGTCTTTCGGGCTGCCAGCATTAAGAAAACTGTGGCAGGAATCGCTTTTTCAGAAAAACCCCTCCCTCCAGGGAAAGACCATCAGTCTTCCGGTGGTCACCAGCGGGATCACCCATGCCATCAGCGTGTTTGCGGATGTATGGGTAGAGCCGGGAGATGTGGTGATTTTTCCGGACATGATGTGGGGCAATTACAGCCTGATTCTGGATGTTCGAAAAAACGCCAAACTTAAAACCTATCCCTTGTTTTCCGAAGCCGGGGGGTTCAATCTAAAGGCTTTTGAGGAGTCGGTCAAAGCCCAAGCCGCACTTTGCAACAAGCTGATTGTGATGCTGAATTTCCCCAATAACCCGACAGGGTATACGATTACGGAATCCGAGGGCAACCGGATTGTTGAAATTTTAACGCAAGCTGCCCAAAACGGCGCTCAGGTTCTGGCAGTAATGGATGACGCCTATTTTGGACTGTTTTACGAAGAGGACACGCTCAAGGAGTCTCTGTTTGCCCGTCTTTGCGGAAAACACCCTCGGCTGATGGCTATCAAGCTGGACGGTGCAACCAAGGAAAGTTTTGTTTGGGGTCTTCGGGTGGGTTTTATCACCTATGGCGCTGCCATTGAAGGAGACGCCCGTCCGGTTTATGAAGCCCTTGAAAAAAAGACCGCCGGAGCTGTCCGGGGGTCCATATCCAATGCGTCTCATTTAAGCGAAACCCTGGTATTAAAATCCATGCAGGATCAGAACAATCCTTCTGAAAAACAGGAAAAATTTGAAATCCTCAAACGCAGGGCAAACCGCGTAAAATCGGTGCTCCAGGACCCCAAATATCAGGATGCCTGGCAGGTCTATCCCTTTAATTCCGGCTACTTCATGTGTATCCGCCTGAAAACGGTCAACGCCGAGAACCTTCGGCTACATCTGCTGAACCAATATGGGGTTGGACTCATTTCCATCGGGTCGGAAAAACTGCGGGTGGCTTTTTCCTGTCTGGAAGAAGCCGATATCCCGCTTCTCTTTGATACGGTTCTTCAAGGCGTGAAAGATCTCAGCTCAAGCCAAACTAAAGTTACGTGAAACAGGCAAATGAGTCATTGTCTCTTTTGCCTGTTTCACGTAAGCCCCCATCATTCATACTGGACTTCAACCAAAAAAAGCCCCTGAGCCGGCGCAGTTGCGCCGGCCAGATTCCTGTCCCTTGAAAGCAAAATGCGCTCCATGTCCGCGGGAGGCATTTTTCCCATTCCGATGCGAACCAGCGTGCCGACAATGTTTCGGACCATGTACCGCAAAAATCCATCTCCCTTGATGACAACCCGCAAGCGGTCATTTCCGTTTTTAATGATTTCCGCCCGATGAATCGTTCGGATCGTATGCGTGCGGGGACTTCCGATGCCCTCAAATCCTTTGAAGTCATGTGTTCCCACCAGGCAATAAAGGGATTCGCTCATGGCCTTGACGTTCAGCGGTTTCTGGATATGCCAAGAAAAATGCCGTTCCACGACAGAAGGTACCGGATGATTCAGGATTTGGTAATGATAGGTTTTGGCCAGGACATCATATCGCGCATGAAAGCCATCCGGCACTTCACAGCAGTCCCGAATGACGATATCAGCGGGAAGAAGGCCGTTCAAGGCCCGCAGAAATGTTTTCGGGGTCAGCCGGGTATCGCAATGAAAACTGGCTGTCTGCCCAAGGGCATGAACTCCGGCATCCGTTCGGCCGGATCCTTTCAAAATGACAGGCTGCCGGGTGACTAGGCTGAGAACCCGCTCGATTTCCGCCTGAATGGTGGGTTTATCCACCTGGCGCTGCCAGCCGAAATATCGGGTGCCGTCATATTCAATGATGAGTTTAAAATTCCTGGACATACCGCCGGCATCACAGCCGATCGCACCGGGTATTTCCCAGTGTTTCCTCAAGGGCATCATCCATATCCTGAATAAATTTATCCAGCGGATATCGTCTGCCGCAGACCCTGCAGCTTAGAACCGCTGATCGTCACGTTTTCTGCAGTACGAGTTTTTCTCCACAACTAAGACAGCGCAGGTTTTCTGTTTTCATTTATTCGTCTTTCTGTTTTTACACGCATTGAGATCAAAATCATAACCGTTCAGAAGTGCGGTATTTACCGCCGCACCCTGACTGCTGTCTTACAAATCATACAATGTATCATCCCGCAGCGGCGCATTTTGCTTGCCAGCTACGATTCTTCCTTTTTTTCCGGACAGCAAAAAGGGCTCTTCCTCTCCCAGAACATCCCCCATTTCCGATTCAATCTGTTCCGGATCTTCGCCGCATTCCATTCGCCGAAGGGCTTCCTGCATTCCCGGTCCTATTTCCATGCCGGTCATGTCCGTGAGTTTACGCATTAAATTGGCCGCCTGACGGGGATCGTCCTCATTGATATTTTCAGCTTCGCCTGCCAGCATCTGCATGGCCTGCTCCATTTTGCTTTCATCAAAAGGAAGATCATCCATCCCACTGTCTTCCCTGGCCTTTCCCGTGAAAGCAAATGCAGACATCTGCCGGGATAACGGATGGATCCCGCATTTCGGACATGACGGTGTTTTGGATATGTTGATCGTTTTAGAAAAAAAATTATACAGGGTATTACAGCTCTTGCAATAAAACTCATAAATCGGCATATATCATCGCCTCACCAACTTATTGCCACTTTTCAACCACAACAAAGTATGAAAGTGTTATTCCCCACTTTGAAAAAGAGGGGCCGGGGGGATTTTCACATAATACTTACACCATCCATCCCCATGCGGCAGAGGGTAAAATCATACCGGAGCGGATCTTCGGGTATTATTTGCCTGAAAGCGCGGGTGATTTCAAGCGCCGTCCGCATATCCGCCTGCCTTCGCCGGGTAAATCCCAGGCGAACCCCAACCCGGTGCATGTGAACATCCAGCGGAATGATCAGCTTTGAAGCCGGAATCTGATCCCATCCTCCTGGATCCACGTCATCCCTTCGAACCATCCACCGCAAAAACAGATTCAAGCGTTTACAGGCGCTGCCCCGCTCCGGCAGAGGAATCAGATGCCCCAGTCCCTGCGCATTTCCGGCGGTGAATGCGGCAACAAATCGCGTCAGAGCGGGTAGCAACGTCTCGGCTTCGATCGTCAAGCCCGAAACAAAGCAGCCGTGAATCGATCCATAGCGATCCAACACATCCTTTATCATCAGCATCAGATTGACCAGGTTCTTGCCGGTGGCAAACCGATGGGAAAAACCGCCGTATGCCTCGGTCAGGGACTGACGGGTCGAGCGGTTCAAAAAACTCAGGGGCGACGGCCCCATCTTTTCCAGCACGCAGCACAGACTTTTATAAATCTGCGCAACGCGACCATACGCCAGGGAAGAGGCCAGAAGCCCTGCGATCTCCCGGTCCCGAACATCCGCATACGCATACAAAAACACCAGCGGGTCCGGATGCACCCGTTCACGACGGTTATACTGCTGATACAGGCCGTCCAAATCGCGCGCAGTAATCGAGCGATCGGAAATCATAAGAATTTAAAATGGAATGTCATCTTCGCCTACCGGCCCTTCGGATCTGGGAAAATTCCCGCCCCCCTTGAATCCGGAATCAAACTCGCCGGAACTCTTTTTCGCCCCTTCGTCCTTGGATCCCAGCATCTGCATGTCCGAGGCAACGATCTCGGTGGTATAGCGTTTATTCCCGTCCTTATCATCCCAGGCACGGGTCTGAATGCGACCCTCGATATAGACCAGCTTTCCTTTGGCAAGATACTCACCGCAGATCTCGCCCAGTTTTCTGAAGGCCACAATGCGATGCCACTCCGTACGCTCTTTTTTCTCTCCGGTTGCCTTATCTTTCCAATCCTCGGAAGTGGCGACCGAAAAATTGGCCACAGCCGTGCCGTCCGGCATGTAGCGCATTTCAGGATCTTTTCCCAGCCGGCCAACGATGATGGCCTTATTGATTCCTGCCATAAATTCCCCCTTTACATTGATAACGTAATGAAACGTGAATAATTGGTGATCACTGATCACTGCCCCCTGCTTTTTGCCCAGCCCTTCGGGCTTCCAGGCGGGCCTTGATTTTGGGAAACTGGTTCATGTCCGTATGCGGCAAAAAGAGAGCCGCCACATAATTATCCATATAGGAATGGGTTTCCGAGAGCTCAAAATTGGTCATTTTTCTTGTCACTTCCACCACATCCCGGCGAATCCGGTTGGTCAGCGCGCTCATCCTTGCACCCATCAAAGACCCATTGCCGATAAAGGTCACCCGGACCGGATCCATTTCCGGGAGAAGGCCAATGGTCATGGCTTTTTCCAGATCCACATAACTGCCGAATCCCCCTGCCAGGATGATGCGATCCAGGTCCTTTACCGTCAGTCCGACTTCTTCCAAAAGTGTCATGCATCCGCTGTAAATAGCGCCTTTCGCGCGAATCAAATTGTCAATATCCGGCTCTGAGAGAACCACATCCCGGTCAATCTGTGTTTCCGCTGCCCACGCCACGACATATTCCCAAATTCCATCGACTTGTCGAATGCGGGACGTTTGAAGGTTCCGGCTGAATTTCCCCAGATTGTCGATCACACCCAGCTCAAACAAGGTGGCAACCATGATAATCAGACCCGATCCGCAGATCCCCTTGGGCCGGACATTACCGATGGTAATATTCATGGGCTCAAGGGTAAGGGGATCCATGGAAAAATCTTCGATTGCCCCTTTGGTGGCCCGCATGCCAAAGGTGATGCCACCGCCTTCAAAGGCCGGACCCGCCGAACAGGCGGCGCAGGCCAGCCAGTCCTTGTTGCCGATGACGATCTCGGCATTGGTTCCGATGTCCATGTACAGGGTGAGTTCCTCTGTCAGATACATGCCG
>Ga0257141_1000236_pt1 | contig 10301 bp, 12 predicted proteins | sample saktaT_17_FD_193544 | JGI IMG/M metagenome (GOLD analysis project Ga0257141, IMG submission 193544) | Metatranscriptome of saline water microbial communities from Sakinaw Lake, British Columbia, Canada - sak_2011_1_27_36m (Metagenome... | ecosystem: Environmental > Aquatic > Non-marine Saline...
CCGAGACCCCCGATGCGCAGCTATTGAGCATACTCAAAAGGGCCGCCACTCCGCCAAAGCTTGCGCCATACCCCACACTGGTGGGAACGCCGATCACCGGGCAGGACACCAGCCCGCCCACCACACTGGCTAACGCGCCCTCCATGCCTGCGACCGCGATAACGACATTGGCTTTAAACAGGTCCTCGCAGCAATTAAGCAGCCGATGCAGCCCGGCTACTCCCACGTCATAGAGACGAACGACGCGGTTACCGATGGTCTCTGCCGTAATAGCTGCTTCTTCCGCCACCGGAAGATCCGATGTGCCGGCAGCCACAACGGCAACGAGACCCACCAACTCCACGGGGCGAGGCTTGCCCACCACGATGCGGGCGGCCTCATGATATTCGCAGTCCGGCAATACCTCCTTAATTCCCTCATAAACGCGGGCATCTGCCCGGGTCGCCAGAATATTGTCGTGATGAAAGGCGATTTTCTGTATAATACCCTGTATCTGGGCAACGGTTTTGCCCGCGCAATAGATGACTTCCGGCACGCCGTTTCGAAGGCAACGATGGGTATCCACCTTGGCATAGCCCAAATCTTCAAAGGGCAGTTTTTTTAGACGCTGAAGGGCAGCATCCGTGCTCATCTCACCGCTGCGAATCTGCTCTATCATCTCTCTTAAGTGTTGGGGGTCCATTTTAATCATTCTCCTTCGAATTGAGTTCGCGGTTGAGGCTCCCCATGGCATAGCCTTCCAAATCCAACGTAATATATTGAAATCCAAGCCCTTTGAAATAATTCAGTACGCGGGTACGGGTCGGGTCCGCAACGAGTTTGTATATATCCGCGGGCTCTATTTCCAACCGGGCCAACCCCCCATGGTGTCGAACCCGAACTTGCGTGGACAAATTCAATTGTCGTAAAAAGGTTTCACCCTCATCGATCTGTTGGAGCTTTTCAGCCGTAATGGGGTGATGATAAGGTATTCGGGAGGCCAGGCAGGCAAACGCCGGTTTATCCCAGGTGGGCAGGCCCAATTGCCTTGACAGCTGGCGGATGTCATTCTTTCCCAACCCGGCCTCGCGTAACGGGCTTTCAACCCCCAGCTCTTCCGCTGCTTTTTCGCCGGGCCGGTAATCCCGCCGATCGTCGCTATTGGTGCCGTCGACAACCACTTCGATTCCCTTTGATCGGGCAAAGGTCTTGAGTTGCGAAAACCGCCTCTTTTTACACAGGTAACATTTATCAGGCGGGTTAGCCGTAAATGCGGGATCTGAGAGATCGTCGGTATCCAGCACCACATGTGGAACATCGATCAACCGGGCAAGGAGCATCGCATCCGCCTTTTCCTGACGAGGCATCAGCTCCGAAACAGCGGTCACCGCCAGTACGTTTTGTCCCAAAACCCCGTGAGCCACCTTGAGCAGGAAGGTACTGTCAACCCCTCCGGAAAATGCCACGACCACCCGTTCCATCTCCCGAAGCCGCGCCTCCAGTTCGGACAGCTTGCCTTGCAAGGTATCTACATCTTTGGTCATCATATTATCCAATTATCCAACCGCTTCGTTTCGTTCTTTTCTTCCGGCTGCTTCGGGGTTTCTTTTGCGCGTGAAGGTGTTCTGGAGAAACCCCACCGGGCAAAAAGAAATCCGATACAACCGAAAACTTTTCTCTCTGAGACTCCCCCAAAATGCGCCACTTTGGTAAAAGGCATGCTCAGCCCAGTAAAAAAAAGCGAACACGGGAAAGCTTAATTCCGGTTTCTTGCGAATATAATCCACCCCTGTGGGAATCAAAACGATCGTGAGCCAGAGAGGCAATAGAGACGGGACGGCCAGCGACAACGCAATGAGAGGCAGCAAAAAATAGCGAAGGGCATAAAATGCAAGATAGTAGGTGAGTTTTAAATGACTAATGATGACAGCCTTGGCGATTTCGATCCAACCGAGGCTTACCGCCATTTTCTGTTTCAGCTGATATTGTTTAAAAAAGGTTTCCAATGCCAGTAGGCAAGCCGCCAATATCACCGGCGTGGGAGATCCCGTCACCAGCGCGCCCGCAAGCGCCAGGATCATCAAGAGCCCGCCGATCTGCAAGGGGAAATATTTAGTAATCAGCGGATATCGTTTGTACAAAACCGCCTCTGAGGTGCCGTATTCAAACCGCCTTAAAAAAGTGGATAGAAACCGATCGCGGTGTTTATGACGCACCTTTCCTTCGGGCACGTAAGCCAGTTGATTCCCCTGCGCCATCAGCCGCCAGCAGAAATCCACATCTTCTCCGACCCTGAAGCCTTCATCCAATCCCCCCGCGGCCCGATAGGCCTCTTTGCGAACCAGCATATTGCAGGTGGGAACATAAAAAGACGAATGGCGCCCCTTTCCCAGAAGAAACGTCGAGCCCATGCTCAAGGCCGAGCAAGCCGCTTCATACCGGTCCAGCCGGTTTTCCCGGTATAATGAATCAACACCTCCCCCCACCAGCGCCATCTGCGAGTTCTGGAAATAGGGCACGAGCTCCTTCAGCCACTGTGGCCCGGCAATGCAATCGCTATCGATAAAAGCGAGAATATCTCCCCGGGCCGTGGCAACGCCGATGTTTCGCGCCGCGGATTGTCCCTGATTGGAGGACTGAATGATTAATTGTACATCATAGCGTCTTACAACCGCCGCCGTTTCGTCCCGGGAGGCATCATCCACCACGATAATTTCCAGGCAATGCCGGGGGTAATCGAGAGCCTGTAGAGATGCCAGACATTCCGCGATTTCATTGGGCCGGTTATAAACCGGAATAATAACGCTCACAGAGGGATAAGAATCAACGATTGGCGGCGACCAATCCAGAATGCAGCTCTGTCGCAGCAACTCCAAAAAATCCAGCGTCTCTTTGGCTACTGGGAAGGGGCGCGTCGAATCGGGCCGGTAACCGTGCTCACAACTTTTCAATATATCAAATGCCGCCGTATTGATTTTCAGTGCCCGCAGCGGATTTTCCTGCAATAGTATCCCTCCCCCGGAAGCGGGGATCAGCCGAACACCGCGCCGCAAATAATAGCAGCCGCCGGAGGGGAGGGAAACCATCAGTTGACTCCAACGCGTTGGGGTCTGACCGTGACACAGTTAACCAGGCACTCCGGGTCCGGTACGCCAAGCCTGTTTTTCATGTGATAGGCAATGGCCGGGCACCCCCCGTGGCACATATCAAACCGGTGGCAGCTCTCGCAGGATTTGATTTCCAACTGGCGGAAAGAGGCGAATACCGGGGAGTGGGACCAAATTTCGGTAAACCGATCCTCCGGGAGCTTTCCGGCACGAAATTCGGGCTCCTGCAAAAATGCGCAGGGGAAAATATCCCCCTGGGGCGAAAGACAGCAGGTAAGCTTGCAGGCGCCGCACATATTGAGCCCCAGAGAACGCCGATCTTCACTGGACAACGAGAAGAAGGAGTCTCCGGTGGAAACCGCCAGATGCCGGCCAAGCCAGTCGGAAAAGGCGATCATCTGCTCACCGGTGATGTTCAGCTCGTTCCAGGCGTCTTTGCCCCGACCCGCCGGCCGGAAGCGGGACACCCGCAATTTGGCGCCGTAGGCTGCGGCCAGGACCACCAGGTCGTCCAGCTCCGGATAGCTTTTCCGGGTGAGCACCGTATTGACACTAACTTCGATATGTTGTTTTCGAAGGCAATCCAAGGCGCTGATGACCTTTTCAAAGCTTCCCTTGCCGCGAATGGCGTCATTGGATGCGGCCGTCGCTCCGTCCAGGCTCACCTGGATATAGACCATCTCTTTAGCCAGTCGCCGCGCCGTATCGTCATCAATCAATGTCCCATTGGTGCTGATACAGGTGACCACCCCCTTTTGATGGGCATAATCCATCAGGTCTAAAAAATCGGGCCTTAAAAAGGGTTCCCCTCCGCCGATGTTCAATTGAAATACCTTTGCGGCGGCCAGTTGGTCGATGGCCTGAAAGCACTCGGCGGTTGAAAGTTCGCCTTGACGTTTGGGGCCCGAATCGGACAGGCAGTGCGTACAACTCAGGTTGCAGGCGTAGGAGACCTCCCAGGTGACGTTGACCGGAGCCGAAAGACCCCTCTCAACAAATCGATTCCCCATGAATAAGTCCTTTTTCCGTTATCAGTTGCAAAATTTGCTCAATCCGCGCCCGTATCCATTGCTTCGGCTGGTTTTTGCGTGAATGAAGCACTTCCACCAGGCTTCCCACGGTTTGGATACCGTCGAAAAAATCCGAATCGATTAAATCGCCGATGGGAACAAAATAGAGCCGAAGACCATGATAATTGTAAAAAAGAAGGCCGAAATTTTCGCGGCGCACCTGCACGCCTGAATTTAGAACATATACCTGAGAAGAGTCCATTTGTCACCTGACCTTAGCGGTTAACACCCGGAACCCGTTCGGGCGGGAAAGGATCCCGGGCAAAACTGCGGACTAGTAAATGCCGCAGATACCGTCCACGGCTAATTCTTCGATGCTTACTTCATCGAGAATAATGGGCCGATCACATTTTTCTTCCTCTTTTTCAAATTCCATTTCTGTTCTTTCGTTTTCCATGATGTCTCCTTTCGTCGTTGACAATAATTAATTCTTTTTGAACCGCTTCAAGGCGCCTTGGCCGTCCAGCCCCCATCAACGGTGATCATGTTACCGGTAATGCAACGGGCCTCGTCCGAGACCAGCCATCTGACGGCACGGCCGATATCTTCCGGAGATACTTCGGGGTCCTTGATCAAGTGACCGGCAAAAAATTGCTCTTTGCCCTCATCGCCCTCCATGCCGAAATAGGCAGCAATGCCTTGCATCATGGGAGTCCATACGGTACCGGGACAAACCACATTAGAGCGGATATTGTGATCAGCGACTTCCATGGCGATCGATTTATTCAACCCGATGATGCCGTGTTTGGCGGCGCAGTAATGCCCCCCCATTCCAAAGCCACGCTGACCACCAACAGAGGAGATACTGACGATATTTCCGCTGTGTTTCTCGATCATATGGGGAAGAACATAACGACAGCATAAATACGTACCCTTGAGCTGCGTGTCTATGACTGCATCCCAGGTTTCCTCGTCCATTTCCGCGATCGCCACCATGGAGGAGTTACCGGCATTGTTGACCAGAATGTCGATCTTGCCGAAAGCGCTGATCGCTTTTTCGACCATGGCCTCCACATCGGCAGCTTTGCGCACATCGCATTTGATGCCGATCGCTTTGCGGCCCATCTCCTTGATGCCGGCCACTGCGGCATTCATCGTTTCCTCAGTGGACATGTCGTAGGGGATCGTGTTCATGTTTTCGCAGATATCGGCGATAACGATATCCGCGCCTTCCTCTGCCAGGCACCGGGCAGTCGCAAGACCATTGCCCCTTGCCCCACCGGTGATGATGGCTATTTTGCCTTCTAATTTCATTGAATTCTCCTTACCGTTTCAGACTGTCGGCGCTTTGCGCTCAATTCTCGTTTTTTTTCAGACTTTTAAGCAAATCTTTTAGCATGCGAATATCTTCCGATGCCACGTTAAGCCCATACTCAGCGACCTGAAACTCAAGTTGATGCTGAAGCGAAGAGATGATCATAAATATTTCCAAGCAGTATATCAATTTAGGATCTTGCTTGAAATTCCTATCAAATCCTTCAAGAACGCTGTCGACATCCAACGTATTCAGCTGCCGGGCGTAGGTATCCAGATCGATTTTATCCCGCAGCAGATCATCCATCATGTCGATGGCCCGATCCGCCGTTTCTATTGCAACTTGATGAATTGACTGGGGCATCGCCCTCTCCTCGTCTCACTTTAGTGCCTAAGAAATAATTTTCTGATCTTCATACCGGGACAATACTTCCTCCGCCAAGGTTGTGATGGTAAACCGGACCAGCATCGTGCTATTTGCTCTCTCGATACGGTTCCGCTCTACAAGTCCCATATGAAGCAGCTTCAGCAACCGGTTCTTTACTCCTTGAGAGGAAATGTTCAGGGCATTACCGAGGGTGTGACAATGAAACTCGCCGGCTTTTCGATGGTGGCAGGTCCCTGTGCAATCGGTGCCCCCTTCCAGCTTCAAGGTCCTTAGCATCCTGATCAGATCTTCGCTGATTTGTGATGTCGGCATCGCTACCCCTCTCCGCGGGATCAGGTCATTCTCACGACAAATGTTTTGATTTTGTGAATGAATTCCTCCAATTCCCTCTGCATGCCCGCCATAATCGTCAACGCCGCGGCTTCGTCGCCGGCATCTACTTTCTCTTTCAAGGTCACTGCTTTTTCTTTCAGATCCCAGGCAACCTCTCCGGCCTTAACGGTTTTCAGGTAGGCCATTTTAATCACTTTTCCGAGCTCTACGCTTTTCTCTTCAAGCGGAAGAACAATCTTTTCTTTCGCTATATCCGACAACTTGCTTGAATTTTTACAAATTTCCCCAAAAATGTCCAGCATGTCACGTGACAGGGCCGGACCTTTACCGACAGTATTGGGTCTTGTTTGTTCCGCCATGGATTCTCTTGCTCCTTTTTGAATGTCTAATGGGTTATTTTATTTATGATGGTCGCGCCCTTCTTCCCAAGGGTGCTGCTTAATCACGGTTTTTTCCCGGGGGGGGAGCCCTTCCAGCAGACGATCGGCAATGGCCACCATCGCCTTGGCGGTCAGGGATTCCGGGTTTTGAAAGACAATGGGTACCCCGGCATCGGCTGCTGCCGAATATTGACCGTCCAATGGAATTCCTCCCAGAAAGGGGATACCGAAGGTTTTGGCCAACCGTTCGCCCCTGTCCTTTCCAAAAAACTGTTCAATCCGCCCGCAATCGGGGCATACATAACTGTTCATGTTTTCAATGAGTCCCAAAATCGGAATACTCAGTTCCTTGGCTGCGTTGATTGCCCGGCTGCAAACCATCGTTGAAATCTCCTGGGGCGTGGTAACAACAACCATGCCATCCAGGTGGGGTATCGATTTCATGATGGTGATGGGTTCATCACCGGTTCCGGGAGGCAGGTCGACGAATAAAAAATCCATCTCGTTCCATTTAATGGCGCTTAAAAACTGCCGGATCACCCGCGCCTTATATTGGCCCCGCCACATGATGGGCGTCATATCCGTCGGCCAGATCAGGCCCACCGACATGATCTTTAACCCGTGTTCCGTTATCACCGGATCAATACCGTGGGAACCGCGCAAAATATCGCGCATCTCGGTTTTAATCCCCGTCATTTTGGGGACACTGGGCCCGTGAACATCCGCATCAAAAATGCCCACGACCATGTCTTTTTTTTTCATGGCGGCAGCCAAATTCACCGTCACACTGGTCTTCCCCACCCCGCCCTTACCGCTTATGATGGCAATTTTATAGTTGATATGGGCCATGGCGTCCCGAATCGGGCCATGGTGATGGCGATGGTGCGCTTCTTGTTCGGAATGATGAATCAAAGTGAACCTCCCGGGAAAAAACAATATCCATTAAAGCAATCGGCAACAACGGATGCGCGATGGGTGTCAATTTCGTTAATTCATTGCACCGGTACCGGTAAGCATCTCAAACCTGCGGCTTCCCATCTTTATTTGCTCAGCGTAGGCAAGCATATCTTCCGGCGACTGGCCGGTAATGGCCCTGATTTTATCCGTTCCTTTTTCCAGCACGCCCAAATCCTGAGCGACGGACCCCGGTATTCCCGGACTCTGAACTATCATTTGGTATGTTGCCCAATCGGCGGCCACGGGATCACTGGAGGCAATGATTCCCAAGTCCGGTATAAAGGGATTGTCCGAAAAGGGAAACTCATCGGTCTGCGGGGTAACGGATTTTATAAAATTAATAAAAAAAGCCTTTCCTCGTAATTTCCCCAGAACCGTTTGGGCAGCCTCGACAACGCAGGACTGGTATTCTTTAATCCCTTCCGGCTTAATGCGAATGGCCTGATGAGGGCAGGTAATAAAACAGCCCAGGCAGCGGTTGCACGTATGCCGGTTCAATGTGATCTTTCCGGGTTTTCCGGACATTGCTCCCGTGGGACAATAGGGTAAACAGACACCGCATTGATTACATATCCCGGTATCATATTCGATTTCCAGGCAGGCATGAACTTTCAGTTTACCGGAATTCGTCAGAAAACCGAGGCCCAGGTTGTAAAGGGCGCCGGCCAGTCCGAGCAGGGGGTGGGCGGTAATATGTGACACCACAATCATATTTCCGGTATCGGTCAACAGACTGCCGATATCAACGCCGGCCAGATGATCGCCGTCAACCGGCCAGAAATTGCCTTCTTCGTTGGTGTAGCCGGCGGACTGCATCACCTGGTTATGAAAGAGCTCCGCACAGCTGTAACCCTGCAGGATGGCGCTATCCCCCCAGTTATAGCCGTCATACCGGGAGCCCTTGAACAGGCTTCCCCCATCGGTCAACATGGCTCTGGCACCCTTCGTTCTGGCTTTTTCAAATATCGAGCCCAAAATCACCGGCGGAAGATAATGGCCATAGCCGATTTCGCTTAAGTTGAATTTGATGGCCAGGCTGACATCGGGCTCCACCAGGGTTGCCAGTTCCTCAAGTCTGAACAGCGCGTCGATATTGGAAATGAGACTGTTTTGAATATGTGTGGAGCGACCTTTAATCCAGTAAACGTTCGCCATGAGCGTGTCCTTTTAAAACCGATTGTTATCGGCGTAGGGAAAAGGTTGCGGGGCTGCTCTCCCGCAACCTTTAATGGCCTAAGCCGTCGGGTCAAAATTTTTCCAGTCCACAAGCCATTTATCCAGCGGCTCACGGACAAATTCAAACTCCCTGGCCAGGTGGTGATTTTTAAACACCTGACGCATGGGGCTGACGGTCATCGGGGTTTTGCGAATCTGCCATTTTGAAATATTTTCCGGATTCAACTCCGGTTCATATTCGATCAGCTCGTAGTTCATCGTGCCCAGGCCGTTCTTCTCACCGGCTTTAAGTTGAATTCGAGGCGTAAAGGCATTGATCGCCTTGAATTTGTCTTCGCCCGGTTTGAGTCCCAGTTCTTCAGCCCGGGAATTCGGGCCAATGGGCGCCTTGTCGATCATATCGCAGATGGCCGCATCGATTGCCACCGCGTCCTTGGAAGCAAAGACGCCGACATCCGGAGCCACATAGATACCATTCCAGGGGAAACAGTCGCATTCCGGCGCAATATCAAATGCGTATGCCATATAGCCCACTTTGCCGGGTTTGAAGGTTTTTACACATCCCAGGGCGGCATCCGCCATGGCGATTTGAGCCAATGGGAAGTAATCATCGCGGAAACCGATCCCTTCCATACCCGTAAACATGCAGGTTACCTGGCAGGAGTAGCAAAGAGCGCACTTTTCGTAATCCAGCACCACCCCGTCCGGCTCCACTTTGATCGCCTCATCCGGGCAACTGTCTTCGCACATTTTGTGGTACGCGCATTCGGTGCCCTTGCAAGCGGTCCGATTCACTTTCGGATAACCGATGGCATCTTCCGGGTCTCCCCAAAATGCCAAATGGGTTTGGTATTTGCCGCGTTTCGACTGAGCCCCAATGCCGAAGTTCTTGATGCAGCCGCCAAAGGCCGTGATGGGATGCCCCTTGGCGTGAGCCAGGTTAATGATCGCATCGGCTTCATAAATCCCGCGTCCGATATAGGTTTCCTTAAGAATATTACCTTCCGGCAGCTCGATGCGAAGATCATCTTCACCATAAAAGCCATCGGCAATGATAAACGGTGCCTGCAAGCTGGCCCAATTCAGGCCATGGCGATTGGCACCTTCCAGCTCCATCTGCGCCGTGCAACGATTGTTGTACAGATGGTACGTTAGGGTCGTGGTGTCGGTTACGAAGGGTTTTCCGCCACAGGCCTTGACCTCTTCCACAATGGCCGCCACAAATTCCGGTCTCAAACAGGCGGTGCGATTATATTCGCCGCAGTGCACCTTAATTGCAACGCTGTCATCTTTCTCAATGCACTTATCAAGGCCTGCCGCGTAAAATAGGTCTTTAGCTTTACAAATGGTGCTTTCCGTCCAGTTCGTCGCTCCGGCAGCCGCGAACCAGACTTTTGAACTCTTTTGAGCCATAGTCGTTCTCCTTTTTCATTGCAAAATGGTGGGCGTTCCTCGCCCGATTATTTTAACTTCCTGGGTTTTGGGCCGCACTAAGCCGAGTCGTACCAACCCCCTTTCGCTACGTTTATTTGATGAATCGATGCCATGGACTCATTTGCCTGAAAACGGCAACACGATCCATTGAGTTAGAAGGATTCATCGGTTTATAGAGATTATTATGGCCTCTTAGCCATGGGGAGCTGCAAGCGTCATGCCC
>Ga0257141_1000241_pt1 | contig 10145 bp, 7 predicted proteins | sample saktaT_17_FD_193544 | JGI IMG/M metagenome (GOLD analysis project Ga0257141, IMG submission 193544) | Metatranscriptome of saline water microbial communities from Sakinaw Lake, British Columbia, Canada - sak_2011_1_27_36m (Metagenome... | ecosystem: Environmental > Aquatic > Non-marine Saline and...
ATGAGTATTTTTGTGCCTTCCCAGGTAGGGAAGATGGTGAAAACCCATCGCTGCCCCGCAACTGTAAGCAGCAATCCCTTTCCTCCTTTCATATCGAGCAAATCAAGGAAAGGGTTTTTGGAGTTAACGTCTTCTTTCTTCCAAAAAGCGAAATCTGTACCATGCCACTGTTCCACAGTTAGCGGAATGGGAAGGCGCAGAGAGTAGATAAAGCTGCAAGCCAGGATACCTGCCCAATTGAGGATATGGATCTTTCGAGGGCAAAGACCATATCTGAATCCAAGAGCCAACTCTTCACATGCATTCTCAAATTCCATTTCAGCGTCTAACTATAACTGAGCCATAGTCTGTGCGTGATGGTTGCGGCGCGCGGCCGATGCCCGATGGTTTTTTTTCAATCAGTAATGATGAATTCGTAAAAAGTCAAAAATACGAAATTCGCACCTAATGATTTATGATTTGAACAGGTTAACACTGGCTAAAAGGGCAAATTAGGACTTTTTACGAGACCATCAATAATGTCTATCCAAAGATATTTGAAATTTCGATTTCAACCGAGAAGCGCTTTATTATTAAACAGATACCAGCTTGCTGAGAAATAACTTCTCAGAAGTGAGGGGATATCCGACAAAGGCGGATTTGAACCCAATCGGGTTTCTTGGATGCTCCAATCAATGATGCCGCTTTTTTCGGAGAGGTTCCATAAGTGCAATAGCATCTCAACCAATATTTTGTGCCAAAGGAGGAGGTCTAATGAATAGTAAAGAGCGAGTGATGGCTGTTATCCATCACCAGAAACCGGATCGCATGCCCTGTTTTGGTGCCAACTCCACTGTGACTTATGATCAGATGGAGAAGGTTCAGGCATTCTGGCCGGAGGGGCATGAAAAGGGCGAGACCATGGCCAAACAAGCCCTGGCCGCCTACACCGTCGTTGGCTTCGATGCAGTCAGGGTGCCCTTTTGCCAGACATTTGAGGCCGAGGCCCTGGGGTGTACGCTGAAATCCGGCGGGACAGAGGGGATAACGGGTATCCAACATCCCCCTACCCCGTATAAGCTGGACGACATCCCTGTTTTTCCGGCTGACTTTCTTTCGAGAGGGCGAATTCCGGAATTGCTCAAGGCGGTTCGGATCCTGAAAAAGGAGCTGGGGGACGAAGCGGCCATTGTGGCCGGGATCATCGGGCCTTTTACCATTGCGGGCTCCATACTCGACACGGTTCCCCTTCTCAAGGCCACCTTCAAGGCCCCGCACAAGATTCGGCCCTTTCTGGACCTTGGGGAAAAGGCCGGGACGGCCCTTGCCAAGGCCCTCATAGACGCGGGTGCCGATATCATCTGCTGCGAGGACATGACCGCCTCTCCCGAACTGATTGCCCCCAAGACCTACGGCGAATATGAACTGGAATACCAGAAGAAGCAGTTTGACGCCATCTCTATCCCAAAAATTCTCCACATCTGTGGCAATGTAGACGCCATTGTGGAGTGGATGGGCCAGACGGGCGCAGATATCCTGAGTCTCGAGCCAAAGGCCAACGCTAAACTTGCAAGGGAGAAATGCGGTCCAGATATCATTCTGCTGGGCGGTGTGGACACGGCCACCACCCTGTACATGAAGGATGCGGAAACGGTCCGGAAGGGGTGCGAGGAATCCATTGCGGATGGCATCCAGATCCTTGCGCCAGGGTGTGCCATTGCCCCTGGGACCCCCCTTGAGAATCTTCTTGCCATGGTGGAAGTGGCCAAGTCCCACCAGGGTTGACCGCAAATCTGAGGATATAAGTGGCTTTTGCCGGAGCCACATTTTTATTAACCACAATAATGAGGTGGAGGTGAAAGATGAAAGTATTATCGGATTTTTCCAACATTTTCAAAAGGTATGACCTTGATCTCGAGGTGACAGGCAAGGCCAGGGAAGTCTCCAAGGACCCGATTTTTCAAGAGATCGCAAAGTTCGTTGTGGACGGGGACGACGAAGGAATCGTGAAGCCTATGGAGAAGGCGCTGAAGAGCAAATCCCCCATGGATGTTATCAATAACGCCCTCATAGCCGGGATGAATGAGGTGAGCCGGATGTGGGACGAAGGGATCTATTTCCTTCCCCAGGTGATTCTCTCTGCGGATGCCATGCAGGTGGGCATCAGTCTTGCCGAGAAGGCCATGGGCAAGGCCATGGACAGGAAGGGCAAGGTGGTTACCCATACCGCCGAGGGGGACATCCACGACATCGGACAGATTATTGCCAATGCCCTGCTAAACGCCAATGGCTGGGAGGTCATCAACCTGGGGGCCGATTGCCCTGTGTCGACGGTGGTGTCTGCGTGCAAAGAACACAAACCCTGCATGGTCACGGGTACAGCGCTCATGACAACGACCATGACGGCCTTTCCAAAGATCGCCCATGAGCTCAAGGCCGCCGGCCTGGAAATTCCCTTTATCTGCGGTGGGGGAGCGGTCTGCGAGGAGTATGTCACCAGTTATGACCTGGGAGTCTGGGGCAAGGAGGATAGTCAGGCGCCGGGAATGGCTGCGGATGCCATGGCTGGTGAAAGCTGGGAGGCCATGCGGGCCAAATGGAACGGATAGTACAATATTAAAATTATAGCGGATTTCAGTGGGGATGGTAAGGGAATGATCGTTGATATCGTCTTTGGTTTTTTGGGCTCCGGCAAGACCACTTTTATCTTAAAAATCCTTGAGAAATGGGGCAGTAACGAAAAAATTGTCGTCATAGTCAATGAGTTCGGCGATGTGGGTATTGACGGCGATCTCCTGACAGGTTGGGGGGGAGATGTGGTGGAGATGCCCAGCGGGTGTATCTGTTGCACTCTGCAGGCCGATTTCAGGATGCAGATGCTTGACATCAGTCGCACGATCCACCCGGACAGGGTCATTGTAGAGCCCACGGGTGTAGCGACGATTGCACAGATCCGCTCGATCGTGGAGGCAGAACTCTTTCAAGATGTTATCGAAGTGATTAATAATGTTTTGATTGCTGATGCCACCGGTTTCATGGGTCTCTATAAGGCGAACCGCCATTTTGTGGAATCGCAAGTGAGAAATGCCCAACTTGCCCTTTTGAACAAGTGCGACAGGGTTGATAAAAGAAAGGCTATGGTAACCAAGGGCGCCATATCGGCGATCAATCCCGATATTACCGTGCTGATGACCGAGTTTGGGGCTGTGGACTGGGCAGATTACAACGCGGCCCTGTCCTCAGCCCCTCGATCGGGAAAGGATTTGTGGAAGGCCGAGGCTCTCTCGGCATCTAAAGGAGATGGCCATATCGAATTTGGTGGGGATGATGGAAAACCCCAGGTCCATGTCCATGAAGGGGAAGACGCCCTTGGATACGAGTCCTTTGGGTTGACCCTCGACAGCGGGGAATACGATCGAGGAAAGCTGGAGGATTTTTTCAGTCAACTAAACAGCCTTGACGCCCCAATGGGGGAAGTTGTCAGGGCAAAAGGAATATTTCGAATTTATGATGAGAAATGGGTCCTGGTGGAGCTTGCCTCTGGTGAGATAAGTTCACAGTCGGTCAAGTCATCCGGTCAAAGCAAGGTCTCCATTATCGGGAGGGGATTGGACCGCTCCCGGATCGGCGCTGCATTGGACCTCTGTCTTGGACAAAAGACGTGACCTCGTGTTTTTCGTCCGGAACATCTCCGGAAATGTGTACAAGCCAAAACAGGGGGTTGTCCGGGCCGTAGGAGACGAAGAGGGATTTTGCCGGGCGGTGGGCACGAGGTGCACCGCGATGATGCGGCGATCCCTCGATGGTCAGGATCCTGGGTCTTCCTGCCCTTGTCGGTGTGGCAAGGGAATAATGTAAATCGGGCTGATAAGAAACGGAGGGGCAAAAATGGTCGAAGCAACGCTGATGGCAATCAGTCTCATGTGGTTTCCGGTGGGTTTGCTGCTCATGGGCAAAGGGGAAGCCAAAGGCACGGGGGCGCTGACCTGCATGGTAGGCGCCCTTGTCCTTGTTTCCGCGGTGATTCAGGCAGCCGTTTTTAAGGACCCCTGGATTGCCGCACTTCTTTTCGCATACGGTCTTTTTTACTGTACTGTGGGTTACACGTTGTACTCGGGCGTGCCAGGAACCACTATGGGCAATGCAAGTTTCACCTTGATTCCCATATCCATTATTTACGTAATCCTCGCTCTCACCGGAGGACCGGTCTTGGCAGGTGGCAAGCAGCTTATTGCCAAGAGCAACTTTCTGGCTCTGGCCTGCGCCGGTTATACGGTCCTTTACATTATGGTCTGGCTCAACGGATACGGGAAGTTTTCCGGTAAGGCGCTCGGGGCGTCGCTGATCATATGGACCATCGTGGGTCTTTGGATACCTGCCTTCTGGCTTCTGGCCGCAGGCAAACTCCCCTTTTAGCCTGTCTATCGGCCGACACGGGGTCTGTGGTCGACCGGGATGGGGGGCAAAAAGATACCAACCGAGAGGGGCGCAATCACAGCCATGGCGAACGGCAATCCTGAGGAGAAACCAGTCGTTTTGATCGTGGATGACGAATACAGGGCCTTCCAGTCTCTGCCCCGGCTCATTTCCCCGGAGTGGTTTAGAACGATCCTGGTAGATGGGGAAAGGCAGGGGCTGGAGATCCTCAGGGAACGCCGGGACAAGGTCGGCATTGTGATCGTGGACCTGAAATCCGCGGGCATGGGGGGAGGCGGCTTCCTGCAACGAGCAAGAAAGCTTGCTCCAAAGATGCCCTTCTTCATCACAGGCCCGTTGGGCCCCTTTCTCTTCTTGAACGGGGCGTTCTATGAGATGTATGCAGCCAACCTGAAAACGGATATCACCTCTATCCTCCTTGAAATCCTCCGCAGGGCCCACATGGAATGTGACCACGGCAAAGGGCGCGAGCCCAGAGGCCAGTGCAGAAATCACCTCGGGGTGATTGTCGGGCGGAGCCCGGGGATGAACGCTGTCTATGACCAGATCGAGAGCCTCAGGGATTCCTCGGTCTCCGTAGTTATTCAAGGGGAGAGCGGGACCGGCAAGGAGCTGGTTGCCCGGACCATTCACCAGACGAGCCCAAGAAGAAAGGGGCCTTTTGTAGCCATCAACTGCGGCGCTATCCCTGTGAACCTGGTGGAAAGCGAATTGTTCGGGCATGAACGGGGGGCCTTCACCAGCGCGGTTGCCCAGAAAAAGGGGAAATTCGAAATTGCCGACAGGGGGACGTTATTCCTGGATGAAATTGGCGAATTGCCCAAGGACCTTCAGGTCAAGTTCTTGAGGGTGCTTCAGGAGCGGGAGTTCCAACGGGTGGGTGGAAACGCCACCTACAAGACGGATATCCGGGTCATTGCCGCCACGGCCCAGGATCTGAGAACCTCAGTGGAGGCCGGGTATTTTCGGGATGATCTCTTTTATCGCCTGAACGTGGTCCCCCTCCATATCCCGCCCTTGCGGGAAAGAAGAGAGGACATTCCTTTCTTGCTTGATCATTTTTTTGAGGAGTTTTGCGTGTCCATGGGCCGTTCTGCCCCAGCCCTCACAGAGGAGGGCATGGAGGCCTTGGAGCTGTATGGGTATCCTGGAAATGTCAGGGAACTCCGCAATATCGTGGAGCGCCTGCTTGTCACCTGTCGCAACGGCCGGATCACTCTCCAGGAACTCCCTCAAGAGGTCCGGGAAGGATGGGGGGGTCGCGCCAGTCATCCGGCGCTCCTGAGAGATCTTCCAGTGGCGGGAGTGTCCCTGAAAGAGGTGGAAAAGGAGTTGATCCTCAAGACGCTGGAGCATGCCTCGGGCAACAAGGTGGCGGCGGCCAGGATGCTGGGGATCACCAGGAGGCTTTTGTATCTCAGGCTGTCGCACTATGGTCTATTGGCCACTCGGGATGTCACCTGAGGGTACAACAAAAGGGTACATTGTCACCTGGTGGGACAAACGCCCGAAAAGCCATGAACCTGAGCGCTGCAAAGAATTATTAATGAGAGTCATTTCAATAAGTTGTACCTGGTCCCCATCATTAAGCACGGCACAGGAATTGCACTTGAAGAGCACAAGAGAATACGTAAAAGAGGATGAGCAGGGGGGGTGAGACAACAGAGGAAACGAAAAGGGAAAAGGGAAAAGAGGCAAGGGGTAATCATTAATCTTTTAAATCCATGAGGGATGAAAAAAAGGAGACGGATTATGGCAAGAAAAGCGATCACCAAAATGGCTTATGGGAGCGGCGCCGAAATGATGTTCGGCACTGCCAAGACCCCGGTCACATCAAAGCGGGGAATCAAGGTCGGGGCGGGGTATGTCCATCCCCATGTGGTCCCACACCCCAGGCCGGGCAGTGAAAAAACCATGAAGACCCTCTTGAGGGAATATGAAAAGGCCAACGGGGATGCCCTCGAGAGGATGACCATTGTGGGTCACCCCACCCTTTGGGTCGAGAATGAGCATATCTTCCAGATGACGCACAACCCCAAATGGGGAGGAGAGATCGCCGCCCAGACCGCACACCAGATGGATGACTATCTGGCAAAATACGGGCTGAAGGCCGCTTATCAATCCACACCTGCGGATTTGCGCAAACCCGACATGCACCACATGCGAACCAGCGACTACACTATGGAGATCCTTGAAACCTTTAAAGAGGTCAGCAAATACGCTGATATCTGCTGCATCGAATCCATGGGCGGCAAGGAGATCTTCGATCATGCCATCATCCGTAATGATATCGAGGGGATCCTCTTTGGCATCGGCGTTTTGGGATCAAGAGACATGGAGTGGATGTGGGATCAGATCGTGGCTATCTGCAAGAAGAATAACTGCATCGCCGGCGGGGATACCAACTGCTCTGAGGCCAACACTGCCATGTTCATGGCCGGAGGGATGACCTCCAAGGATGTGCCCCATGTGTTTGCCGCCCTTTCCCGTGCCATCTGCGCCAGCCGGAGCATGGTGGCCATTGAATGCGGGGCCACCGGACCTACCAAGGATTGCGCCTATGAAAATCCGATCGTCAAGGCCATGACCGGGGTTCCCATTACCACAGAGGGCAAGGCCAGCGCCTGCGGTCATTCCGACCTTTGCAGCAATCTCATTATGGCGGTATGCGACCTGTGGAGCAACGAGGCCGTCGAGTACCACGACATGTTCGGCGCGACCACCACCTCGGTCTTTGCCGAGATCCTGGGCTACGATTGCGCCATTCTCAATACGGCCATTGAACTTGGGTACCAAGAACAAATGAAGGAAATCCTGGTCAACTCCGATATGTACCGGGATTCCCACAGCCTGATTCTGGCCCCGGACAATGCCTGGAAGATAGGAAATGCCATTGTCAGCAACCGCTCCAAGAGCTATTATGCGAGTGCCAGGGCCGCTGCCATCATGGCGGGGGAGATCATTCTGGGCGATCCCAAGATGAAAATTACCGCCCTTGAAAAGACCGCTCTCGACAAGGCGATGAAAGATCTGCACGCCATGCCGGATGCGGAAGGAGACTTCATTGACCGGTGCCTGACCAAGTACAAACACGTAAAAGGGTTTAACCCGGATTCCTATGGCTTGTAGGGGAGTTCCATCATTGGAATAAATGTAACGCTTAACTTGAGGGGGCAGGGCATGGTACAGGCAAAAGTGACCAGCCCTGCCTCTTCTTTGTGTAAGGGGGGTCTTTCTTTTGAATCCAAACTGTGTTAAAAGATGATCGCATGTACTCGATGTGGCCGGTGGCATACTGATGCGGAGAAGGCCTTGGGAAAAAGGCTTTCCTGTACTGAGGTCAAACAATACTGGGCAAGAATAAGACGCGAGCACATTCGATTGTATGGCCATCCGGCCCAGATTACGACCGATGATTCGGGGAACTGGATATGTTTTACATGTAAACAAAGGCTGCAATTGACGGACGAATAAGGAGGAACAAAGAAAGCAAATGGCTAAATTAGGGATTGCCTTAGACCTTGGCACAAGCGGATTTCGTGGACATGCTATCGATATGGAGAAAGACGGGATTATTTTATCTACTGCTGTGACCACCCGCCACCCCCTACCCGGGGCCAATGTTATTGACCATCTTCATTTTGCCTTAGAGGTCGGGCTGGATTGGGCCCACCAAGTGATTGTGGATGCCGTAAATCAGGTCATCGACAACCTGAGGATTGACAAGAATGAGGTGGTGCGATTGGCCGTTTGCGGCAATCCCATCCAGCTTTCTCTTTTTCAAGAGATTGAGTTCAGGGACCTGGCCTATGCGGGAAAACGCAAGCTGGAATCCTTGGGGGTCATCCCTCCCAAAAGGGATGCCCAGATTGTAAAGGCCCGGGATATTCGAGGTCTTGATATCCCCCCAGATGCGGATGTGATGATCCCGCCGGCGGTTCGTCACGAGATCGGGGCCGATGCACTGGCCATGATGATACAGACCGGCATGCTGAAAAAGGACGAGGTTGCCATTGTCACAGACTACGGCACCAACGCAGAGATGGCCCTCATTCACAAGGGAATTGTGTATACCGGCTCCACAGCGGCAGGCCCCGCCCTTGAAGGCCAGCAGATCGAGGATGGTCTACTGGCACTTCCTGGCGCCATATCAGATGTCGATTTCCAGCGGCAGGAAGAGGCTGTCGCAGCGGTGGGTTTCAAGCGGGTTGAGAGCGATGACCAGCCCGATAAAGGTTATTTGAAGACGTATGTTCTCGATAAGGAGATGACGCCGCGCCCTGGAGATACGGTAGACCCAACTACCGGCAGTGTGTTGGAACAGGGAGAATTAGAGGCTGTTGGCATTACAGGGACCGGGGTTGTTGCCCTGATAAGCCAGGGAATGAAGTCCAGACTGATGCATGTTCCGAAGATCAATACCTCAGACACGGAAATCCATCTACCCAATGAAATCAAATTTACAGAAAATGATCTCGTAGAGGCAGGAAAGGCCATCGGCTCGGTGCGGGCAGGTCACATCACCCTCTGTGAGGAGGCGGGCATCCTACTTGAAGATATCGAAATAGCCTACATGTCAGGCGCCTCCGGCACCTATGTGGATGCCATCAAGGCCCAGCAAATCGGCATGATTCCTCCCCGGGTCAAAAGGATCTATCAGGTGGGGAATACCTCTTTAGCCATGTCAAAGGACATAGTCAGGGACGAGAAGAACCTCTGGCAAATGAAACAGGTGGCCGATGAACTGAGGCAGCATCACTGCATGTTTGCGGAATCCAAGGTATTTGAAAAGGTATACATCCTGGAACTATCCTACTGGACAGAGGGGATGCCCATGAGTCAATACCAGAAATTTTTGAAAAAATACGGGCTTCCCCTCTTGAAAGAGGTGATCGACCTGCCTGAAGTCATCAAGACCGTACAAAAGGATATCCCCGATCTGGGGGTCATGGGACTTGAGATTATTCCCGATATTGGACAGCGAAAGACCATTCATTTTGACGGCTGTATAGGGTGTAGTGCATGTCTGGAGAGTTGCCAGGAGAACGCCCTTGATATTGAAGAAGAGGATGGCGATTTTGCAATTACGATCAATCTGGCGCTGTGTGACGGGGTTGCCTGCAGGAGATGTGAAAGGGCGTGCAGTGAAAAGGTATTTGACCTGATTAAACTGATAACGGCTTAAGTCCAGATTGAGCAGAATAACGGTGTAGTGCATGGGATGAGTGGAGCATGGATAAAAAAGCGGCAGACGCAGTGGTGATATCGGCCTTGAAAAATGCCAAGGGGATCGGTGAAGCAAGGCCTCTTTTATTCGAAGATCGCCAGAAAATTATGGATATTGAGCTGGACGCCGAAAACAGATCCTTGATGGGATTGGGGAAGGTGGTCAACACCGGTATTAGAGATGTCATGGAGTGCCATTTGATCTATGTGGCCCTCAGCAATATGGACTTTGATTGGGGCTGCCCTACCTTGGTGTTGAAAAAGGGCCAGGAGGTGGTGGGCGAGGAGGTCCGGGATGAGGAAGTCATTGTCAGCCTGTCCAACCAGAAAAACGTCTGGTTCATGCACAAGAACTTCGTCGTTTACAAGGACAAGATATCTTTCCCTCAGGATATCATGAAAAAGATCTGCCACTTTGAGATCCCGTCCCTTCCCGCGCAATGGTGCATTGTGGAAGATGAACGGCTTCAATGCTATCCCATTATTTATGCCAATCCTTCCAC
>Ga0257141_1000242_pt1 | contig 10123 bp, 6 predicted proteins | sample saktaT_17_FD_193544 | JGI IMG/M metagenome (GOLD analysis project Ga0257141, IMG submission 193544) | Metatranscriptome of saline water microbial communities from Sakinaw Lake, British Columbia, Canada - sak_2011_1_27_36m (Metagenome... | ecosystem: Environmental > Aquatic > Non-marine Saline and...
GCGGACAAAAGCAGGCACGGCTGACTGTACCGTCAAAACCGGTGATCCGCTGAAAGGTGACCGGCGAAAGCGGCTGAAAACGCTCCCCGTGATCCAAAAGCGTCTGAATCATTATTCCGGATCGAATCCCGCATGGGGCCAGTTTTGATTTTATCTTTCTGAACTGCGCTGCGGACTCCGCTATTTTTTCCATCAGCGGCAGGCCTTCGGGATGGCACATATACATTACCGCAACATCCGTGGTCGCGCTGTCCTCGCACATTTTAACGAGATTCTCAATCACCATCGGCTCATTCCATGGCCTTGCCGCTACAGTTGTCATCATTTTCATAACGATATTATCCTTTTCTTAAAGCCAATCTGTTATTTCTTGCTGCACAGATGCAATCCCATTGCAACAGCAACATTTTTGCTGGATTCATAAAAATTAGTCATCCGTCCGCCTTTCGGTTAACCAACGGTCAAACCATTCAAGTATCGGTGCCAGATGAATCTCGTGGCACCCGTCAAACCGGTCAAGCCCTAATCGGTCGTCTATTCCGGCAGTCCGGTAGATGTGCTGAAGTCTTTCGTATTCTTTCAATGCGTGACAGGCGGGAAAAGTTGAGTCGTATTCGCCAATCTGGATAAGCAATGGGCGCGGACAAATCAGCCCCGCCACTTCCGCCCTGTCGCCCAATGCCAAAAGGCCAGGCAACGTCTGCGAACCGCACGTTCCTGAAAAAGAACATTTGCCTGTCGCCATAAGGTAGCCGCTAACACAGGCGGCGGAGATCCGCTGGTCGGCGGCACTTAAAAACATGGATATGGTCCCGCCCAAGGAACAACCTACGCAACCAATGCGGGAGTGATCAACGTCATTGCGGCTTTCGAGGTAGTCGATTGTCTTCATGCCGTCCCAGATATCCAAAGTCAGGAGGTTATACCCGAAAGACTCGACCGTAATATGAGCAAGATCGCACAAGTCCCTCGGATGCGATAAGTGTTCCGGCGGCTCACGTCTTTCGCCGAAACACCTCCAGTCGGGGGCGATAGCGACGTAGCCGTTTTCCGCCAATTCGACTGCCAACCGTTTTTGATAGTCAACTCCAGGCTTGCCATTTGAGAGGATTCCGCCAAGCGCGTCTTTTCCATGTCCGTGTCCATGGCAGCAGATGACTGCGGGGTGCTTTCCGGTATCGGAGGATTTTATCGGGGAACAAACCCATGCCGGCACCGACATGAAACGCTCCGAATCAAAAACGACTTTTTCCCGCAAATAGGTTGGAAAAACTTTCCTTTCGATGATTTCGGATTGCAGCGGAACAGAATCAGGGAACAACCCTAACAGCCTCCTGAATTCTTTCTTAAATCTCCTGCGCCAGTTCCGGTAATCGTCACGGGTCCTGCCGCTGAAAGAAAGCTTTGGCTCACAGTGTTCAACCATCCGGTCCCGCCATTCAGAGACCGTGAATACGCGATTCTTGTTTTTCTCCACTATGTTAACTCCATTTCACAAACCAGTCTTCCATTGATTGATAATCCAATTCCAGAACGCCATCAAATTCAAAACTTTCACACCTCTCATCGACATGGAAAAGCGCGTAAATCCTTTTTATAAAAGGTATGGCTTTCCTCGCATTCTCGGAAGGTACGACCGGATCCGCCACGGGAATTTGCAGGAGTAGCGGACGGGGGGCAATCAATGAACAGATATCAATAGTTCCAACCCCTGCAAAAAACTTATCCTGACAAGCAATGCCAGGCATCCCGCTGTCAGTGCTTATGAAACTCGTCAGGGACACCGCTTTTACTCGCTCATCCACTGCGCTGAGGCAGGCGGCCACTGCGGCGCCGCTTTCAACGCCCAGACAGCCTGTTTTCTCCGGATCTGACATGCCCAGCTCATTTAAAAGATCAATTGCGCGGATGCCGTCAGCGATGTCAAGCGATAGCAGGCTCGAACCTTTTCGCCGATAAAAGGCATCCAGTTTTTTCAAATCATCCATGCCGGGGAAACCGTTCACGAACATTGAACATTCACCGTAGCCCCTCCGGTCGGGGACCAATGTCACAAACCCTTTTTTCGCAAGTCTGACGCCCGCCATTTTATGATACTCCAGACACTCTTTCCCGCGATAAAGCCCAATCAACGGGTCTTTGCCGGGACCGTGTCCATGGCAGCATAGAACCGCCGGTAATTTTGCAGAGGTCTTCTTTTTCGGACGGCATATCCAGGCGGCTGCGGACAACCCGTCTTCCAGATCGTAAACAACTTTTTCCCTTATATAATCCTTAAAGGAGGCACTTTCAATAATTTCCGGACGCAAGGGAACTTTTTCTCGGGGAAACTTCAGCTCTGTCATGAGGACATGACGAAAAGCTTCACGCCATTTTGAAAATTCCCTTTCATTTTTTCCTGTGAAGGCAAACGATTTTCCAGACAGACCCGGTATCTTCTCCTCTGATATTGCGTGGAAAAAGTTACGTCCTTTGCTTGCCATGGTTTAAACTTCCTATTGCGTCTTGACGATTATCACCGAGTAAACATCCAGTCTTTCCAGGGAAATAACGAGATGGTCTTCTGACATTCGCCAGTCAATCTTCTGAAATTCATCTCCGTCCGGGGAAATAACGCTTACATCATAGACCTTTGTATTTGCCGGCAGTTTGTATTTGATGACCGTGTCCGCCACAACATGATCGTTCAAATTGACAAGGTGAACGTAGCGGCTTCCGCTCTCCGGCTGGCAGTAGTAGTTGGATATCACTCCGCGTTCAGACTCAACAGTGAAGGTCTGTTTCCCATCCAGCAGCCATGCCAGCGCCTCGCGCGTCTCATCGGATTTTTCCGGTATCCGCCAATTAGTCAGATCCAGTCCGAAATTGTAAGTGTGGTCAACATTGAACAGGCTTGGCTGCGTGGAGGGATCAACCAGCTCCGGAATGTGGATGACCCGTCCGGCTCCGGCCTGGTGGCGTGTCCATTGTTCCTTATCGTCGATTGTTTCACAGCCCGGCTTGATCGGATCGTTGGCCCCGGCGATATGCTGCACAAATACCAACCCGGATGCTTTCACTTGTGGCGGCAAAATTGCCCGGAGGCCGAAGTCGTTGCGGCGGCGACCCCAGCCGTCCAGGATTGAGGTCTGACCAATAATGAGCAGACTCCCGCCTCGCTCTACGAATTGTATGAGCCGCGCACACTGGGCATCATCAAGAATTGCGAGGTTTGGAAGCACTAACATTTGTGTGTCGGACGACCAGTCGCCGAACACGATGTGAAAGGGGGTGCGGTCTTCGATTAGCAGTTGCTCGATCCGCATCGCAGTCGCATAAGTGACCGGTTCGGCGAACGCCATTGCCCGCAACTCGCGCCAGACGGCCACGTCGTTGATGGGTTCGAGATTTTGGAAATGCTCCCAATGCTGCTTCATCCAGTCTGCATATTTCCGCTTTATATCGCCGGCCAGACGAAAATCATTGTAACAGGCAAACGAAAACCCAATACCGGTAGTGCGTCCACGGTTGAAGGCGGCGGCATGTGACAACTGCAGTCGCAGATGACGTTCCTGCCGCGCCGGGTTATGCATGTAATTCCAGAGGAATGCTCCGCCATTCGCCACCATCTTGTGCTGCCTCACGCGTTGAATGATTTCGCCTTCTGGTCCAATGTGAGCATCAAACGCATCTTCGTTGCACATCATATCCACATGCCGGCAGTATGTCTCCGGCTCGTAACCACACAGTAACGCCGAGTTCTCGCGAACAGCAAGGCCGGCATTGCCGAGAATCGCCACATCGGGGTTCAACTCATATGCGTATTCTGAGATGATCCGCGTGACTCGCGCTGTCCATGTACACCGGAAGCGGATCCACTCCTGCCACACTGGCTCAGTGATACGACCAGTCGGAACAGCAGGCAGAGAGGCAAATCCGGGTGGCTCAATTCCCTCTAACCGCGTATGTCCGAAACGGTGCTTGCAGGACTTGGAGTCGTCACCCCATCGACGAATCAGGAACTTCGTGAAATCGCGGCGGCAGGCATCGCAGCGACATGCATTATACGTTTCAGTTCCACCGACTCCGAAGCCGTCAAGGTGCAGCATGTCCACGCCGAGATCGATGATTGCCCGATGAATGGACGCCTTGAACGCTTCGATGTTCCCGGGCTTGTGAAAACAGATGTCCTTGCGCCATTCCTGCGAGCCATATGAGAAACTGTGTCCATCGGCTTTGCGAGCGAGCAAATCTTCGTTCTTCAACCGGTCGGCCATCACCTCGGTTTGAATATTGTCGGCCCTGATGTAAACACCGAGACGCAGTCCGTGCTTCTTACAGTGGGCGACGAGCTGTTTCTTAAGTTCATATTCTTCCTCGTCCACATAGTAGTTCTTATCATACGCGGTGATGAGCAGGTTGCCGCCAATTGCCAGAATCTCCTTTACAAACTGCTCGCTATGCTCGTATGCGTAGAATTTCTCATCGTCCACCTGTGTCGTTCCCAGACGACGGCGATGGGACAACGGCTCCCATGCGCCAACGGAGACAAGGGATTCATTAAGCACCCAGGCCGCTCTTTGCCTTCTATTGGGTAAGTCGGATAAAAATTGTTCATCAACCAATCCGCTTTCAAGCAATTCTTTTTCTTTCATGCTCAACTTTCTTTCATTAATTTCTCGGTTAAACAGTTTTTTCCTTATAGGAACTCATCGTGCGTCTCTCACCAGACGCAGTCCAATATCTGAATTTTCATGCCACGGGTCTCCGCCGCTCCTGGCGGCAGAACGGCAAAAACTGGTGCTAAACGCAAAAGAACCACCCCGGATTACCTGAGAAGCAGTACCTCCCTCGCTGCCGCGAGTGCAAAAATCAGCTATCTCTTCTTTGTCGGAGAACGGATATGCTTCGCTGGTAAATTTATCCTCGCACCACTCCCAGACATTTCCGTACATGTCATAAAGCCCCCAGTGGTTAGGCTTTTTAGTTCCACACGGATGAGTTTGCTTGTCACTATTTTTTTTGTACCATGCAAAATCATTCAGTCCAGTATCGTCATTCCCGAAAGAATAAGCCGTTTTCGTTTCAGCCCTGGCGGCATATTCCCACTCGGCTTCGGTAGGCAGACGGAAAGCGGGACCGTCAATCAGCAAGTTCAGCCTAGCGATAAACTCTTTGCACTGGCGCCAACTTACACTGTCAACCGGCTTTCCAGGATCGGCGAATTTAGAAGGGCTGGCGTTACAGGTGATGTCAATGGGATCTCCCTCTTCCCAGTAGAGCCCGCAATTGTTTGTTTTGGCGCGAGGATTTGTGATTTTCGCAGTCATCACCCGTTTCCAGACTGCCTGCGTGACTTCGAACTTTCCGATATAATACGGTTTGCTAATCCGTATCAATTGTTGATTTTCAATCTCCCGCCTGTTTTTTTCTTCTGACGGACTTCCAATTGTAAACGTTCCAGGTTCGATTCGCACCATGACAAAAGAAACTCCGCCCCCAAGATCCACGGTCATTTCTTTTTGCAGATCGGCCGATTGGATGTTTAACGCTGAACAGCATAATAGGAGAATCAGTCCGGAGACCGAAAGAAATGAAACCATCGCACTCCTGTGAATAATCATTTTTGGGCTCCGGTATTGCGTTCATCTTTCACAGAGGGTGGCGCCGTATTGCCGGTTTCATAAAAACGTCCTTCAATGGAACCCTTTGCGCCGGAACGGATCGTTATCATTCGTTGCGGTGCCGGGCACGACATATTCCCTTGAAAAGCGAGAAGTTTGGGAATGGCCTCACAATCAACTATGGTTATTCTTTTAGGATTACCTCCGTGGATTGCGCACCAGCTGTTCAGAAAAAGCACTTCCCCGTCCGCGGCAAAGTTCACCATCATCGGCAATCCGCCATTCTCGCCGCCGAAACGGCAGCGGTCGCAGAAGACTTTGTAATAGTTGTCAATCCAACGCAAATCATTCTTTTTCGTGTCTTCGGCACTTTTCCCGCTTGTCTTGTCCACCCGGGTGGTATGCGGTATCCCGCACAGAGTTCTCAGATGAAGGGTTCCTTTGTTCACGATGACTCCGCAATCGAGCGTGTCCGGATCATTTTCGATCCAGGCATTATCCATCAAGGCGTATCCTGCATTGCTGAGCAGGGCGCGCGAAAATTTAAACGTGCAGTCGCTGATCCGTAATGACGTTTTATTCGGTTCGGCCACCGCCCCGGTGCCGCTCAAGCATGTTATGCCAAATCCATTATTTCTATCGAAGGTACAGTTGTCAATCAGAATATTGCATTCCGTGTCGGTTTTGGTGGCAATCGCCACGGCGTCATCGCAGTTCTCAAAAACAAGGTTTTGCATGAGAATGCGTTCGGCGCTCCGGGCAGTGAAAATCGCACCCTTCCTGCCGTCGGGAGCGGTAAGCATTGCCTTTCCGGCGCCCCGCACAATAACGCGCGGCGGCAATTCCACCGCTTTATCCAGCCGATATATTCCGTTGGGAATAATAACCTCAACCGTGGAATTAGAGCCGACGACTTCGGCAAATACTTTGCGAAATGCTTCGGAATCGTCTGTTTTGCCTTTGCCATTTGCACCGAAATTCATGACATTCAGCTCCTTGGCGATACTACACCGCATTTCCGGCAATGTAATGGATGGTGCGGGGTACTGTTCGAATTTCTGCGAGATGTTTTTCGGCAGCGGATTATCGGCGAACTGCTCCATGTTTTCAGGCAGGCTGGCGATCAGGTTCCGGTTGTTGTCGTTAATCATGAAAGAAAATATTTCAGGACTTCCGGCATGGAAATAATCTTCATCAAGCTTCTTCTCAAAACCCAATATTTTGACATCCCGGCCGGACGTTTCCCGGCAGTTCCGGACAATTATCAAGTTGGGCGCCTCGATAAGATAGAAAAGGCAATTCTCCTTGGAGCCGGCGCTCTGGAATTCGCAGTTGTCGGCAATCAGCTGGACATGCCGTCCTCCAGAGAACTTGTACCAGTTGCGAACTACGCAAAGGCCTTTGTCCGAATCGCTTTTAAACTTGACATTTTTCAGGTCTATCCCGTCTTCCTGCCCATCCACTACCTTATCGATCCAGCACTGGGTTTTTCCCGGCGTCACATGGGCAAGTCCTGTGACATTATCGAGCAGCAGTTGACCTCCGGAAAGAATTGCCGCCCCTTCCATGTCCGGATGTGTCTCTATCTTGCAGTCATCCATAAGGAGCCAGTCCGACCACCCCGACAGGACATTCATGCAGTTTACGAACGAACAGCGGCTGATCCGCGCAATGCTGGAATTCCATCCGAACCGGGGTGCTGTTTTCTCCGCATCATTAGGCGTGAGAAAAGGAAGTCCATGATTGTCTTTGCCGATGAGATAAGGCGCAACAGTTTCATACCATTTTGCCGAAGGTTTAGTGTCTTTGCGCAATACGTCGTCAATGGCATAGCTTGATGAATTCTTGAAAATGCAGTCCCTGACTACAATATGCCCCGCGTTTTGATTCTCTGTCCACCACCTGATTTGTGTCTTTCCCCCGTCAAAGGTTATTCCTTCAATAAGGTTACGATACGCACGGTGCAAATAGAAAATATCTTTTGCAGGGTCGGATTGTCTGATAGTCGCCGCATTGCCCCTGATATTTATGAATCCCCAGCCTTTATTGCTGGCGTTAGGCGGAATCAGCAGGGTTCTTGATACCAAATATGTACCGGCAGGAAAAAAAACCTCCGGCGGATAATAGGTCTCCGCCGCTTTGAGAAAACATCTTTGAATTGCATCTGTGTCGTCGGCAATACCGTTTCCCCTGGCTCCGAAATCAAGTACATTCAAAGAACCGCTGTTGACTCCTGCCGGTTTTTCCTGGGCATTCAAAATCGTCCCGGTAAAAACAATAGATGCAATCATGCAGAAACAGAAAACATTTAAAGTTAATTTTGCAGTTCTACGGAATATCTTAATCCTAAATTCATCGTTCATGCTCATGCCCTTTTTTGAATGTAACACAGGCGTCTTTCCTGCGGGTTAAAAAATACAAGATAATAAATCTAATGTATCCTTCCAAGTTTCTTTTAAACTGCTGTTGGGGTTCACAGCGTTAGTGTGTTCTTTGCATGGCAGTTTCATTTTGATAAAACTGCGGCACCACAGTCAAGCGGATTTCAAAATTGATCCTTCCTTTATGGGCACGAATGCGGAAGCATTCACCGGAGTGCGGTGACTCTGTCACCGCTCGAGCGCAGACAAAGTCTGCGCACTCCCAGGACGGCCTTCGCTGTAGTAACTTAACTTAGACTTTGGATGTTCAGATTATATTCGGCGTTCGATTGTTTTTGGGCCGCCCAATTTATTTTGCAGCTTCCGGCTTTGCATTGTACACTGCGACATCGTCTATTGTCGCTTCGCCGTTATCTACCCCGAATATAATGCCGCTGGCACCTACCACATCGGGATCCGTAAACTGTATTGTGCCTTCGAATTTCTGCCACTGATCGGTGAGGACAAAGCTTTCAGGTGTCACTTTACTGGCCTTATAGTTCGTTTTCCCGTCAAGCAGGTAAGTATAAATATAACATGAAATGCTGCCTTTTCCTTTTGCATAGAAACTGAAGTAAAACGGTTCTTTAAGCGGCAGCACTGGTTTTTTGCCGGTGTTTTCAATCTTGGGAATAACTGAAAATCTCACCCCTGATAATACTGTGGCATGTGTATTCGACGATATGAAAACGGCATGCTCTCCGGAATGAACTTCCTCGCCGGGCTTGCCGGTAACATAGCGGAACTTGCCGGTATAGGAGTGCTTGTCGGGATGTTCCTCCCAGCCGTCATAGGGATTTAATCCCCAGGAAACGGGTATCAGCACCTGATCGCCGGTTTCAATATCATAGCCGCCCCTTTTTGCAATGATTTCCCATTCCGATGGCGCAGCGGCATCGGCCTTGATCGCGACAGACTTGCTGTTTTCAAACCCGGGATTGCTAACTAAATTTTCCTGGGCACTTAAAGTCATCCCAGAGAAAGCAAGAGCAATAATGATACAGAAACAAAAATTGCAAAAAACAGCGAAATTTGTTGTTTTATGGCACTGCGTAACTTTATATTTATTATTCATGGTTATGTCCTTTTTTATCGAGCCAATTATAACAGTAACTGACTTTTTGGGTTTAAAACCTGTTTTTTAGTATAGTGTGAACGGAAGCAAAAATTATTCTCTCTGTCACTGGCCTCCATTTCCAGTCTAACGTGATTTTATTAAAAGTATTAATACCTTGATTGCAATCTTTTGATCACCGTCTATATCCTTTTCAAAAGCCACTCCAGAAAGTAGTATATATCGCATTTAAATTGTACCCCAGCTTTAAATTGTTGGCGCCTTGAGGCACTTCTCCCTGTTTTCTGCTGTCAACATGGGCATCCCCAAACAAAACATTCATGGTGTGCCCATCGCCGTGTCTGAACTGAAGTCGGTCTTTATTCGGATGGGCGTCACTGTTGTCCTGTTCAACCAGCACGCCGAGCTGGCTGAGCTTGCGAAATTGTGAAATTTTTTTATAGCCGTCGGTGTCAAACAGTCCGAACGCAAAGTAATTGTATCCATATCCCAAAGGAGCTGCGGTCATGTTAATGCGTACCGGACCAGCTCCAGTTGGAACCAACCCATTGTAAAATACACCATTACCCGCGGTATTGTCCGGACAGGAAAACACAATACGATTGCTGCCGCTGGTATTATTGGAGCCGATGAATCGTCCGAAAAAAACGACCCATGCCCCATTTACACCAGGGGTGGCACCCACAGAAACAGGCATAAATCCGTTATTGGCATCTGTATACATTACGACAGCGACGCCTATCTGCTTCAGGTTACTGGTGCAACGAATGCTTTTTGCCTTTTCTCTGGCCTTGTTCAACGCAGGCAGCAACATTCCAGCTAAAATTGCGATGATGGCTATCACCACGAGGAGTTCGATTAAAGTAAAACCTCTAAGCATCAACGAGTTGCGACTTATCGGCTCTGCCTCATCGACCAAACCGTGCGTGCGGTTTTCCCTCACACGGCTTTCCCCCTGTTCTTCTTCGTTTAGCATTCGCTTAGTTTTTGAGTAAATACGGTACATACAGTAGCCCCCTTTCATA
>Ga0257141_1000244_pt1 | contig 10106 bp, 9 predicted proteins | sample saktaT_17_FD_193544 | JGI IMG/M metagenome (GOLD analysis project Ga0257141, IMG submission 193544) | Metatranscriptome of saline water microbial communities from Sakinaw Lake, British Columbia, Canada - sak_2011_1_27_36m (Metagenome... | ecosystem: Environmental > Aquatic > Non-marine Saline and...
CCCGAAGGTCGTAGGTTCAAATCCTGCCCCCGCTACCAGACAAAAGAACCCCATTATGGGGTTTTTTATTTTATAGGCTTTTATTTAGAAGTCGACAATTGATTGTTAATGGAAGAGCCTTTGGCTCTTTTTTTTTGTGTATTTATCAAGGATGGCCATATATTAGGTGCCTATTTTCTGGGTTTATATGCAAATAACGTATTCTTAAAAGTGAGGCGAGATGAAGCTGGCTCCAGAGCATTTGATTAATTTAATTGAGCCAATTGTTGAAGGGTTGGGTTATGAGTGTGTTGGTATAGATTATAGTCCTCATCCAAAGCATGGTTGTTTAAGGATATATATTGATAAGGAAGCAGGTATTTTACTTGATGATTGCACTAAAGTGAGCCACCAAGTCAGTGGTGTATTGGATGTTGAAGATCCTATACAGGGTAATTATCATTTAGAAGTTTCTTCGCCTGGAGAAGATCGCCCTTTTTATAAAATAAGCCAATTTGAGCATTTTATTGGATCAATGGTATTAGTTAATTTATTCATGCCTATACAAGGTCGAAAAAAAATCAAAGGGGTAATTGATAAAGTTGAAGGGGAAATCATCACTCTAAAAGAGGCCGATGAGGTTTACGCAGTGCCATTTAGCGCTATGAGTAAGGCGCGTATGGTTCCAGAATTTAATTTATAAGCATCGAAAAAGGAGATCGAAGTGGCAAATAAAGAAATTTTGTTGGTTGTGGAGGTTTTTTCCAATGAAAGAGAAATTGATAAGGAAGTTGTTTTTCAAGCAATTGAGTCAGCGCTAGAGTCTGCAACTATTAAGCGTAATATAAATCAAATCAAAGCACGGGTTGAAATTAATAGAAAAACAGGTGATTACCAGACGTTTCGTCAATGGGAGGTTGTCGCACCTAATCCCTACTGCGCCGGTGATGTTGAGTTTCCCACGACGCAAGTTCTTTTAGAGGTTGCGCAGCTTGATAATGCAGATATTCACGTGGGTGATTATGTAGAAGAAGAAATTGAATCCGTAGATTTCGGTAGAATTGCTGCTCAGCATGCAAAACAAGCGATTATTCAAAAAGTACGTGAAGCAGAACGAAAGAAAATTGTCGATGCCTATAAATCAAAAGTGGGTGAATTGGTGACAGGCGTTGTGAAGCGTATTGAAAAAGGTAATCTGTTTTTAGATTTAGGTGGTCATGTTGAGGCGTATATCGCTAAAGAAGATATGATACCTCGCGAGCCTGTTCGAATAGGTGATCGTATTCGTGGTTACTTGAAAGATGTCAGATTGGAGGCGCGAGGGCCGCAATTATTTATTAGTAGAACTGCGCCAGAATTACTTATTGCCTTGTTTCGATTAGAGGTGCCAGAAGTCGGCGAAGGTCTGATTACGGTGATGTCAGCGGCTCGTGATCCAGGTTCAAGAGCAAAACTTGCGGTGAAAAGCAATGATCCACGGTTGGATCCTGTTGGCTCTTGTGTAGGTATGCGTGGCGCGCGCGTGCAGTCGGTAACGAATGAATTAGCTGGCGAGCGTGTTGATGTGATTCTGTGGAATCAGAGCGATGCACAATTTGTAATAAACGCGATGTCACCTGCCGAAATTCAATCAATTATTGTTGACGAAGATAGGCATAGTATGGATTTGGCGGTGAGTTCAGAAAACTTATCTCAAGCAATTGGTCGTGGCGGGCAAAATGTTCGCTTAGCGTCTCAATTAACAGGCTGGGAATTAAATGTCATTGATGCTTCAAAAGCAACCTTAAGTAATGAAGCTGAGCTTTCCAAAATAAAGCAATTATTTATCGATCAATTAGATGTCGATGAAGATGTTGCGTTGATACTTGCAGAGGTAGGATTTAATTCTGTTGAAGAAATAGCTTATGTACCTGTAAGCGAGATGTTGGAAATTGAAGGGTTTGATGAAGAGTTGGTCAATGAATTACGCAGTCGTGCAAAAGATGCATTATTGATTAATGCTATTGCAGCTGAAGAGATAATGGGAGGTGCTCAGCCAACTCAAGAATTGCTTGCAATGGAGGGAATGGATAATGAATTGGCTTATGACTTAGCAAATCATGGTATTACTACCATGGATGGTTTGGCGGAGCAGTCAGTAGATGATTTGGTTAATTTATTAAGTTTAGATGAAGAGCGAGCCGCAAAGTTGATTATGAAAGCGCGTGAGCCTTGGTTTGCTTAAGTCATAAAATGACGTGAGAGGTTGGATATGAGTGATAAAACGGTACGGCAGTTGGCTGAAGTTGTAAAAATTCCATTAGAAAGGCTGTTAGAGCAGCTTAAAGAAGCGGGTCTGTCTGCTTCTAGTGCAGACGATATAATTAGTGAAGACGAAAAGATGCAGCTACTCAGTCATCTGCGTAAGCGTCGTGGTAAAGCTGAGGATGAAACAGGAAGTGCGCCACGTCGAGTAACGTTAGAGCGCAGAAAGGTTATGGAAATTAAGCAGGCGTCAGTATCTGGCACGTCAGCTAAAACCATTAGTGTTGAGGTGCGCAAGAAAAAAACATTTATTAAGCGTGCTGAAACAGAGGAATCAAAAGCGGATGAGGTGGTGATTCATGATGCAGTGATGGCGGAAGCACGGCCTATTCATTCTGTAGAACATGAGGCTGAAAATCAATCTGTTGCGCCTATTGCGCCATTAGTCGAAATTGAGTTTGTTGGTGAATTTGTCGAGTCCACGACTGGTAATGAGAATAACGCTGATATTGTTAATGATGAGCTTAACATTAGTGTTGAACCAGTAATAGAGGCACAAGTTAACTCGGAGGAAAGCACCACAAGGCTTAGCGAAGAAAATGTCATTGTTGACATTGCTAGCAATGCACTACTCACGCCATTAGATGTGGAGTTAGAAAGTGAGACTGAAGAAAAATTTGGTGCAGTAAAAATTAAAGAAGATAAAAAAATTAAAACCGATAAATTAATTAAAGCTAAAGAATCCGACGAAGTACGCAAAAAACAGCAGGAAAAAGAGCGTCGTCTGGAGGAGTCAATTAAAAAGAACGCTGAAAAAGTTAGGCAGCAAGCTGTTATAAAACAAGAGCAGGCGCAGAAAAAGAAATCAGAAGAAGATTCTCAGCGAGTATCGACCAGAGATAATAAAAAAAGTAAGAAAAAAGGTAAGCAAGGGCACCGTGCTGCAGCGACAGTTTCTGATAGTAAGCATCAGTTTGAAATGCCTGTTGCACCTATTGTTTACGATGTCACTATCCCTGAGATAATTATTGTTTCAGATTTAGCGCAAAAAATGAATGTTAAAGCTGCTGTCGTTATCAAGCATTTAATGAATTTAGGTATTATGGCAACAATTAATCAAACTATAGATCAAGACACTGCGGTGATCTTAGTTGAAGAAATGGGGCATAAGGCCATTATGCAAAGTGACGATGATTTAGAGCAAGAAATGCTCGCTGAAGTGACGCAAGATGATAATAGAAACAGGTTGCCAAGAGCGCCTATTGTTACGATTATGGGGCATGTCGATCATGGTAAAACATCACTTTTAGATTATATTCGAAAAACTAGAGTTGCCGCAGGTGAAGCAGGTGGTATTACCCAGCATATTGGGGCTTATCAAGTCAAAACAGACCATGGTGCCGTAACCTTTTTGGATACGCCTGGACATGCTGCCTTTACGGCTATGCGTGCTCGTGGCGCTGATGTTACTGATGTTGTTATTGTTGTGGTTGCTGCTGATGATGGTGTAATGCCGCAAACGAAGGAGGCTGTTGAGCATGCGCGTGCGGCAGGAGTACCCATTATTGTTGCAATGAACAAGATAGATAAAGCAGATGCGAATCCTGATAAGGTTATGCAGGAGTTATCTAATATTAATGTTATCGCCGAAGAATGGGGCGGAGACGTTCAATTTCTTAAAATTTCAGCTAAAACAGGTGCTGGAATTGATGAGTTAATTGAAGCCTTAATCGTACAAACTGAAATTTTAGAGTTAACCGCTCCAATCGAGGGTGCAGCATCTGGAATTGTTATTGAGTCTAGGCTCGATAAAGGGCGCGGCGCGGTGGCCACAGTTCTGATTCAAAAAGGTACGTTAGAGAATGGTCAGATGGTCTTGTGTGGTCATGAATATGGTCGTGTTAGAGCTATGTTCAATGAAAACGGTAAGCTTATTAAAGATGCAGGTCCCAGTGTGCCGGTTGAAATTTTAGGGTTGTCTGGAACGCCTTTTGCTGGTGACGAATTTCTTGTTGTTCAAAATGAGCGTGTCGCCAAAGAGTTAGCGAAGCATAGAGAGGATCGTAAAAAGTTTAGTCGGCATGCTGCTCAACACGCCTCTAAACTTGATGAAGTCTTTTCTAAGATGACAAGTGGCGAACTTGCTAGTGTTAATTTGGTTATTAAAACTGATGTGCAAGGTAGTCTTGAAGCATTAAAAGGTTCCTTAGTTGCACTATCCAATCCAGAGGTTGAGGTTAAGGTTATTTTTGGTGGTGTTGGCGGTATCAATGAGGGTGATGCTAATTTAGCATTGGCATCAAATGCGATCTTAATTGGCTTTAATGTTCGTGCCGATGCAGCAGCACGTAAGTTAATCGAAGAAAAAGGGATTGATCTTCATTATTACAGCGTTATTTATGATGCAATTGACGAAGTTAAAAAGTCAATTAGTGGCATGTTAGCACCAGAAATTAAAGAGCATATTGTTGGTCTTGCTGAAGTTAGGGATGTGTTTAAGTCGCCTAAGTTTGGCGCTATCGCAGGTTGCATGGTTGTTGATGGCTTTGTTAAAAGAAATTTACCTATTCGTGTCTTGCGTGAAAATATTGTTATTTATGAAGGGCAATTGGAATCCTTACGCCGTTATAAAGATGATGTTGCTGAAGTTAAAATGGGTATGGATTGTGGTATTGGCGTTAAAAATTACAATGATGTGCAACCTGGAGATCAAATCGAGGTCTTTGAACGCACAGAAGTAAGGCGAGTTTTGTAACGATATGGCAAAAGAATTTGGTAGAAATGAACGGGTTTCTTCACAGATGCAAAAAGAGTTGTCTTTTGTTTTGCAGCGTGAAATTACTGACAATGTCCTAGGCTTTATTACTATTAATGAAGTAGAGGTCTCTAAAGATTTGGCTGTTGCAAAAGTGTATTTTACAGTTTTAAATGCCGATGATAGTGACAAGCGCGTCAATGAGAAAAGATTAAACGAATTGATGCCTGTTATTAGGCATGCATTGGCAAAAAGAATGAGGCTTCGGCATATTTCAGCACTACGTTTTTATTATGATAATTCATTTGATAAAGGTATCCGTGTCGCTGAGTTATTGAGTGGTTTAAAGTAATTGTGAGGTAAAAGATGGGTAAACGTAAATCTGGTCGAGATTTGCATGGCATCTTGTTACTGGATAAACGCTTGGGAGTTTCTTCAAATAGAGCATTGCAAGAAGTAAAAAGACTTATTGATGCAAATAAAGCTGGGCACACAGGAAGTCTCGATCCGTTGGCGACAGGATTGCTGCCTCTTTGCTTTGGTGAAGCAACTAAAGTTTCAACGTTCATGTTGAATGCAGATAAGCGTTATGAGGTAACTGTTCAATTGGGTGTTGTAACGGATACTGGTGATGCCGAAGGACAAGTTATTCAAAGGATGTCTGTTCCTACGTTGACAATAAAAGAGCTGAATACTGTATTGCAAAGCTTTATAGGTGTTATTGAGCAAATTCCACCCATGTATTCAGCCTTAAAACATAATGGTAAAAAACTATACGAATTAGCACGTGAAGGTATTGTGATTGAGCGGGTAGCAAGAAAGATTGAGATTAAAAATATTTGTTTGCAATCGTATGTCGAACCCAATATTAAGCTTGAAGTGAGTTGCTCAAAAGGCACTTATATTCGTACGTTAGCAGAGGATATTGGTCAAGTATTTGGGTGTGGTGGTACAGTTATTGAGCTGCGCAGAACTGGTTCTGGACAATTTAGTATCAATAACGCTTTTACGTTAGCGCAATTACAGGGCATGAATGATGATGACAGGCAAAGTGCTTTCATTTCTGTTGATGCGCCTTTAATGCATTTATCAGCCGTGCTTCTTCCAAATGATCAGGCTAAAAGTATTAGTTTTGGTCAGCCGATTTGTTTGACACCTAGTTCAGCAGAAATTGTTAGGCTGTATCATAATGGGCAATTTTTAGGTTTGGGTGAACGATTATCCGATGGTAAAATATTGCCTAAAAAATTGTTCAATTTGAATAAAACAGAGCTTTAAATAAGCAATTTTTATTTAACAAAGATTATTTAAAAGATTAGTTTGTTCTGCACCCTATCGCGGAGCAAGTTATTTAGCTTGCCAGAAAAGGCAGCTTTTTTTGGTAGTGGATTAAATGTATATTGGGTCATTTTGTGGCTGGGTATGTAAACTGGTTTGTGCATTCAACTATTATTTTAATCTGCTCGTTTTTATATTATTTAACAGGGATTATCAATGCCATTTAGCGCAGCACAAAAAAAATTAGTTGTAGAAGAATACCGCTTATCTGAAACCGACACAGGTTCACCAGAAGTGCAAATTGCTTTATTGACAGCTCAAATCGTTCATTTGACACCACATTTTGCTGTTCATAAAAAAGACAATCATTCTCGTAGAGGCTTATTAAGAATGGTTAATCAACGTCGTAAGTTGCTGGATTATTTAAAAAGTAAAGACAATAATCGTTACCGTTTATTAATAGAGCGTCTTGGTTTACGTAAGTAAGTTTGTTGCAAATAACGCTTAAACACTCTTGTTTTGATGTACGTCAGGTAAATCCTGATACCCTTCATTAACCAACCTACGCAAAGGAACCCCCATAGTGAACCCTATTAGGAAAGATTTTCAGTTCGGCGATCGCAAAGTAACGCTAGAAACTGGCGAGATTGCTCGTCAAGCAGATGGTGCTGTTATTATCGATGTTGAGGGCACAACGTTATTAGTAACTGTTGTCGGTAAAAAAGAGGCAAATGGAGGTGATTTTTTTCCATTAACAGTAAATTATCAAGAAAAAGCATTTGCTGCAGGGAAGATACCTGGGGGATTTTTTAAAAGAGAAGGTCGACCTTCTGAGAAGGAAACATTAACATCTCGTTTAATCGATCGACCTGTGCGCCCCCTTTTTCCTGAAGGGTATACCAATGAGGTTCAAATCGTTGCTACAGTTATTTCCTTAAATCCTGATGTGGACCCAGAGATTCCTGCCCTGCTAGGGGCATCTGCGGCATTAAGTATCTCCGGCTTGCCATTTAATGGCCCTATTGGAGCATGTTGTATTGGTTATCAGCATGAAACTTATACGCTTAATCCATCGCCAACACAGCTTAAAGATTCTGAATTGATACTTGTTGTGGCGGGTACTGAGCATGCTGTTTTGATGGTAGAGTCGGAAGCAAAAGGTTTGTCTGAAGAAATTATGCTTGGAGCTGTGCTTTTTGGACATGAGCAAATGCAAGTGGCAATCACTGCTATAAATGATTTTTCACAGATGGTTGGGAAGCCTTCTATCAACTGGATGCCCGCTGAGGTAAATCAAGAATTAAATGATTTAGTGACCGATGAAGTAAGTGCTCATATTGTTGCGGCCTATCAAATCCCTGAAAAATTAGTGCGACAAGAGCGTTTAAAAGTTATTAGACATGATGTAGTTGACAAATTAACGGTTGATGGTGCTTTTAATGCAGCGGATATTCGAGGAATTATTGAGCACTTAGAGTCAACAATCGTACGTAATGCTATTTTAGACGATGGCAAGCGAATTGATGGCAGGGCTTTAGATTCTATTCGACCAATTTTTATTAGAACAGGCGTTTTACCCAGAACTCATGGTTCGGCCTTATTTACTCGTGGCGAAACCCAGGCCTTGGTCGTAGCAACATTAGGTACTCAGCGTGATGCACAAATTATTGATGCATTAGCAGGAGAATATAAAGAGCCATTTATGTTGCACTATAATTTTCCTCCATACAGTGTTGGAGAAACGGGTCAAGTTGGTTCGCCTAAGCGTCGCGAAATTGGGCATGGTCGTTTAGCAAAGCGTGGAGTTAGTGCTGTTCTGCCAAATATGGAGGAATTTCCTTATACCATTCGTGTTGTTTCAGAAATTACTGAATCAAATGGCTCAAGTTCGATGGCTTCAGTGTGCGGAAGTAGTTTAGCATTAATGGATGCAGGCGTTCCTATTGCTTCTCCAGTTGCTGGCATTGCAATGGGGTTAATTAAAGAAGGCGATCGTTTTGCCGTGTTATCAGATATTATGGGAGATGAAGATCATTTAGGAGATATGGATTTTAAAGTTGCAGGTTCTGCTGCTGGAATTACAGCTTTACAAATGGATATCAAGATTGATGGTATTACTGCTGAAATTATGAAGTCTGCTTTAGATCAAGCTAAGACTGGGCGTTTGCATATTTTAGCAGAAATGAATAAAGCACTTTCTAGTACCCGTGAAGAAATGTCTGATTTTGCTCCACGGATTATTACGTTTAAAATCGACCCAAGTAAAATTCGTGAAGTAATTGGTAAAGGAGGCGCGACAATTCGCGGGATTACTGAAATCACCGGTGCTAGCATTGATTTAACAGATGATGGTATTGTCAAAGTAGCTTCAGTTGACAAAGCAGCAGGTGAAGAGGCTCGTAGGTTAATTGAAGAAATTACTGAGGAAGTTGAGGTTGGTAAAATTTATGAAGGTAAAGTCGTAAGATTAATGGACTTTGGTGCTTTTGTAACGATATTGCCTGGTAAAGATGGATTAGTTCATATTTCTCAGATTTCTGATGAGCATGTTGATAAAGTGAGTGATAAGCTTAACGAAGGCGACATCGTTAGCGTTAAGGTACTTGAAATTGATCGTCAAGGTCGCGTTAGATTAAGTATGAAGGAAGTAGAAAGTAAGCGTCTAACCAAGCCACATTCAAATTAGCCCTTCAATCTGGCATCCTTTAGTTTTTTAAAGGAGAGCATAAATGGCTTCAGAGTCTTATTGGCAAGAATTGATTGAATTGTGGGAGCGCAGTGGATTAAAGCAATCTGAGTTTTGTCGTCAACACAACTTGGGTAAATCGACCTTTTCAAAACGCATTTCAATACACAGAGAACAACCTAAGCCCGTTAATTCACCACAAAAAAGTGTGTTGAGCTTACTTCCTGTAACCGTTATTCCGAGTATTGATAACACTTCTAAAGATATCATGTTGAAACACGCGACTAAATGCCATCAGCTTTATTTACCCACTTCCGTTTCAGCTAAGTGGCTTGCAGAGTTTTTTCAATGCCTGGATTAATTGTAGCGCCCGAACATATTTGGATAGCCGTTGAGCCTGTTGATATGCGCCGAGGTATTGATGGCTTGTCATTAATTGTTCAGCAAGTCTTAGGTTATTCACCCTGTGCGGGATCAGCGTTTATCTTCCACAATCGACCAGGCAATCGTCTAAAGTTGTTACTGTGGGACGCTAATGGGGTATGGCTTTGTCAGCGACGATTACATGAGGGTAGTTTTGTTTGGCCTAAAGCGACAGAAACGAGTTTTGCAATGACTCAAGCGCAGTGGCAATGGCTTATCTCGGGTGTCGATTGGCAGCGTTTATCTGCAATGCCCAATGCGCATTGGGTGGTTTGATTGCGTTTATTTTAGGTTGAAAATTAGTACAATTAATTGCCTTTAAAGCCAGCAAATACAAGGCTTTCAAGGGATTTTATGCTACAATAGCAACCATGAAATCACTCGAAGAACTTGAGCATTTAAACCTTGAACCTGCCGCTAAAAAACAAGTGGCGGCAATGCTTCAAGCGCTCCATGATCAAGTTCAGCGTGATGCGATTTTGTTGCAAACTAAAGACTCCAAAATCGAAGCGTTGACCCTTGAGATTGCCTATTATCGTCGTATTCGCTATGGCGTTAAAAGCGAAGCATTTTCTGCCGTACAGCATGATGTATTCGAGGAAACTTGGAATACCGATATGTCAGCCATTGACGCAGAGCTTGAACTCCTCAAAGACGATGCTCCTTGTGCCACGATAGCTAAACCCAAACGCCCACGTGCCGGTCGTCAACCGTTACCCGCCCACTTACCCCGTATTGAAC
>Ga0257141_1000249_pt1 | contig 10056 bp, 5 predicted proteins | sample saktaT_17_FD_193544 | JGI IMG/M metagenome (GOLD analysis project Ga0257141, IMG submission 193544) | Metatranscriptome of saline water microbial communities from Sakinaw Lake, British Columbia, Canada - sak_2011_1_27_36m (Metagenome... | ecosystem: Environmental > Aquatic > Non-marine Saline and...
ATCCCATTGATCGTTTCGAAGTTGATGACACCTAAAATCGTCCTCATCCGCAAATACAGCCAGACAATCCTGACGGATCGTCGCTGCGGCTTTTGGTAAATTTTTTGCCAATGCCCCAAAGTAGCTGATCTTTTGGTTGTTCAGCCATTGCGATTGCTTGGTCCGCAGATCGCGCAACAGATCCATCGCTACGTCATACGTTGCTGGGTCACTTGTGCGCAACGACGCAACCATGATGTTCCTCAGCAAGTCCAAGATGTAAGGCCACATGCGTGGCGTGGCGACGGTCCGGTTCAGCATGAGTCTTACCTCGCTTAACATCTCCGGAACCGTCATGGAGAAGGTGACATCCCCCGGCTCCCAATGATTCATGACATAGCGTGGCGAGACACTGATAAAGGGCGTCTCCACAATCAACGCTTCGGCGCGATAACGCTCGGACGAGGGGACCTCCTTCTGAACGACAATTTCCCAGTCACGGTCCTTGATATACATCACGACACCGAACCACGCCTTCTTCTCCACGGAGCGCGTATATCGCGCCAGTTGATACGGCAGCCCGTTTTCCTTGCCTCTGAAGTGCACATTCGGATCTTCGTCGAAGTTCCATTGACCGCCTGTGGACATCATCTTCTCCTGCCAGGCCTTAAACCCCTTCAGGCGACTCAACGACAGATTATCCAAGGACTTGTTCATGTTGAAAATCACACGACACGGAACGTCTCGCCGTTTACCAATCCGTGTCAGGGCCATAATCCGATTTGACTCTTTGACCACCTGCATGCTCCGATACCTCGGGAAGTACAAGATAAAATCCTTGTCAACACCAATGTCAGGAACAATAACCTCGTCGTTAAACTTTTCACCGTCCATGGGCCAAGTCACTGGATTTTCAATGTTCGTCTGGGAGACCACATACGTGATGCCAACCAAAAACGCAGAGATCGCCATCGAGGCGGCAAGCCAGAAGACCCACTTATTGACTTTGGGCTTGCGCGTCTTTCGCAACATGTTCATCTCTTCCATGGTTGCAACGCGCGTCTGCATGATCATCGTCTCATTGTCACCATCCTCATCATCCGCCTGCGCTGTCTGGCCCTCTTCTTCATCCACATGCTTCTGCGGCGGCACGTCAGGCACTCGTTGTGGCGCAGGCCGCGACACGGGCGCAGGTTTGGGCGCGGGCACAGGCTTGGGCAACGGCGCGGGTGCGGGCTCCTCGTGCAGCACCGCGGGTGGCACTATGGTCCGTTCGTCATCCTCTGGCACGGGCACAACGGCCTCGTCCTTGACGCCTGACAGATCGGTCTTGTTCGGATCACCCGGCACATCCTCCTCTGGAATTTCCGTCTTGGCCTCGTCGAAGCCGCCGGAAACGGATGGCGCAACTGCCACTGGGGCGGCAACTTTAGGGGGCATCATCGCCATGGCCGCTGACGCGGGCGCAAAATTCGTGGGGCAGGTGAGCTCCTCTGGCACGTCTTCTGGCTCCGCCTCGGGCGAACAACACTCAAGGACAAACGCGGTCGTATCGCCAATGGACACACAGTCACTGCTCCGCAAGATTTCGACCGCACCTTCGGCGAGCGCATGTCCGTTGATCTCTGTCCGGTGGACACTCAGATTCTTAAGCGTCACTTCGCCAGACGGAAGAATCGTCAGTTCAAGATGTTTTCCAGAGATGTCCGCCGTGGTTAAGCGACACGTCGCCGAACGTGAGCGCCCCACCACGATGGGCATCCCTTCCGGCAACGGACGAATCTCGCCCTTGCATTCACCCGAAACAAATTGGATCTGATACGTTACCTTGCTCATGTCATATCCTTACTTCGAGAACATGGCGCCCATACCGCTCTCTTGAATCTTCAAGTATACGGGGACAAAAATGATGATGAACACCGCCGGCATAATAAACAACGCCATCGGCAAGATCATCAACGACGGCGCGCGTTGCGCCTTCTGCTCGGCTAGATTGAAGCGTGCACGTCGCATCTCCTCGCTCTGGATGATCATCGTGTCGACGATGGACGCGCCAATCTCCGTGCCGTGCGCCACTGCGCCCACAAAGGTCGTAAACTCCTGCGTGTTCACACGCTCTGCCATGCCCCCTAGGGCCTCAACACGCGTCTTTCCTAACTCAATCTGCTTCAGCATGATCGCAAATTCCATACTGAGCGCCCCTGGAATGCCCATGGAAACGAAATACCGGATCGACGCATTAAAATCTAGGCCTGACCGCATCGCAGACCCCACAAGGTCAATCGCAAAGGGCAGGCTCTTGATAATCTCCTGCTGCCGCTTGTTGGCCAGGCTCTCCACGGCTGTGGAGGGATACACCCAGCCAATGAAAAAGGCGACCAAGGCTGCCAGTGCGATTACCGACGGCTTCAACCCCAGTACCGCGCACCAGACGATCGTAATGAAGAGCAATGCAATGCTATAAACCACCTGAGCCGTGTAGACCATCTGGGGTGTAATGGCCAAATTCGCGACGATGATCTTCTTTTCAAGCTCCTTGGTCTTCTTGGCATTCATCTTTTCCATGGAACTGCCAATGCCTGCCGTGCAGAGCGCTCCAATTGGAAGGCGGGCCAGCTTAAAGAGCTTCGGCATCCGCTCTGAGTCAAAGGAGGCCGCCTTCGGCACATCATCCTTCCCACCCCAAAGCTGGCCAGCGATCACCGGCAGCAATACGGCAAGAAAGACCGCCATGTAAGCCATAATCGTTTGAAAGTCCATGATGCCTATACCTCAATCGTGACGATTTTGTTAATAATATAAAATCCAATCGTTTCCAACAGGACAACCGCGCCAAGAGCAGCCCATCCTACCGTTGTCCTCAACATCGGTGCCATCAACTCCGTATCCACAAGATACAGAATCACAAAGGCTACGGCCGGCGCGGCGGAAATGGCGATCGCCTCGAAACGCCCTTGCGCGGTGAGCGTTTGGAGCTTGCCTTGAAATTCAGTACGCCCTCGGATCATCTCGGTCATGCGCGTCAAGACCTCGGCCATGCTCCCCCCTGATTGCGCTGTCAGGCGTACGGAGGTGACCAGCAATCGCAAATCCTCGCACGGCATACGCTGATACATCCGCTCGAGGGCATCTGCCAACTCCAAGCCAAAGCGATATTCGCGGAGCACCACCATCAGTTCCTCTTGAATCGGACCCTCGAGCCGACGGGCGATAGCCTCCAAGCCTTGCGGCAACGCCTGTCCCGAACGTAACCCGTTGGCCAGCCCCATGGTCAAGTCGAGGATACGGCTTTCAAACTTGTTTCTGCGATCTTTCAATTTCCAGTTGTAATACCAGAGTGGCGCCATCCACCCCACAAAACCCATACCGCCCGAGATGGGCATCCAGATAAACGGACTGGTGACCGAGGCGAAGAGCAGAATGCCAGCAAAAAGCCCCCCCAGAACCACGGCGCTGGACACCCGCAACTGAATCAGCCGTTGATCCGAAATATACCGATTCATGGGATTCGCAAAACTTTGAAGTTCCTTTGACTTGATATCTAATTCGACCTTTTCCAAGCTAATACTATTCGCCAGCCCCGCAAAAGAGTAGATCACCAGCGCAACAGCACCAAAGACTAACAGGTAGACTAAAAATATCATAACGTCTCTCCTTAGTTATGCGGAACAAAAACGCCCATATCTAACTGCAGGTCGCCTGAAGAGCGCAACTCTTCCACGAAGTGTGGAATGTTGCCCGTCGGGGTATGAAAGCCTCGGACTTTGCCCTCGCTGTCGAACCCCTCTTGCTCATACGTGAAGATGTCCTGAAGCAAAATCGTGTTCGCTTCACGACCGGCCACTTCGGTAATCTTGATGACCTTACGCGAACCGTCCGGCATGCGGGTCTGCTGGACGATCAGGTTCACGGCGGAGGCAATCTGCTCACGAATGGCCACGGAGGGCAATTCATAACCCGCCATCATCACCATGTTTTCCAGACGCGCCAGCGCATCGCGGGGATTATTCGCATGGCAGGTCGTCATGGAGCCATCATGTCCAGTGTTCATGGCCTGCAACATATCCAGAGCTTCGGCACCGCGGCACTCCCCTACGATAATACGATCTGGTCGCATACGCAAGGTGTTGATCACCAGCTCACGAATCGTCACTTTTCCTTGGCCTTCGATGTTGGCAGGACGCGCTTCAAGACGCACAATATTGCTATGCGTCAGTTTGAGCTCTGCCGAGTCTTCCACCGTGATGATGCGCTCGCCTGAAGGAATAAACTGGGAAAGAATGTTCAGCAGCGTCGTCTTTCCGGAACCCGTACCACCAGACACCAAAACATTCTGACGGGAACGCACAGCCTCTTCCAGGAAGAGGGCCATCTCCTTTGTCATACTGCCATACTCGATCAAGTCGTCCGTCGTCAGCTTCTTGTCGGCAAACTTACGGATGGTCACCGATGCCCCGTCCAGCGCCAAAGGCGGAATAATCGCATTCACGCGCGACCCGTCCGGCAGACGCGCATCCACCATGGGAGAGGCGGCGTCCACATGCCGCCCCAGCGGTTCGACAATACGCTGGATAATGGCAATGAGATGCTGCGCATTAAAGAAGCGGACGCCCGTCTCATACAGCTTGCCCTTGCTTTCAATGAAGACGTGGTTGGGTCCATTGACCATCACTTCTGAAATGAGTTTGGAACGCAACAAGGGTGAAATCGGCCCGAAGCCCACCAGTTCATCAATCATGGCCTGCCGCAGCATGTCATTGGGGATATCCGACGGCAATTCGTGCCACAGATCACGCATGGTCTGATCCAGACAGGTCTCCAACTTAGCTTGCATCTCCTCATTGGCGATCTCCTTCATCGCCGTCTCGGACAGATTCATCTTTTCAAGAACATACGTATGAATCCTGTTCTTGAGCATCATCACTTCATCTGTGTAAAGAATCTCCAGATCCTTAAACTCCCGAATGAAGTCAGGGATGACCTGCTTGACCTTTGGAGTCTTCTCGCCACTCTTGGAAGGCACCGGAGGTGTCCCCGTTGCGGCGGCAGGCTTTGTCGGAGGTGTCTGAGGCTGTGCGGCCTGCTCGTCGATAAACAGCATTGTGAAGTCGCCAATCTGCGCCGTGTCGCCCGGCGACACCAACAAGCGCTCCATAAGCTTCGCGCCATTGACTTTTGTGCCCGCACTGCTCCCCGCATCCTCAACAAAGACAAAACCACCCGCGCACTGGATGCGGGCATGCAGACGGGAGACTGTTTTGCCCTGCAACACGATATCGCAGGAATCATTTCTTCCAATCTGCAAAACCTTATTGTCCTGCAGGGGTTCTTCCAGCAGGACTGACTTATCCAAACGGGTGATTTTGAGTATCATAAATGCCTCTTACCAACAGAACCAGTTCAGCCAGGTCCAGAATCCATGATAGCGCTTCCCTTCCTTGATCGTCTGCGCGTTCGTTTTCTCAGCCTTCTCAAGCGTGTTGGCTGTCAAGGCTGACGGCGGAATCTTAATCTGCGTTTCATTGGTCTGTACGCGTGGACTGATCAGGATCAGCAACTGCATGTCGCTCAGCGAATTGCCGTCTTCAGAGACAAACCACTGCAGAATGGGGGTATTGCGCAGAATCGGCAAGCCCGACTTTGACGTGCCTTCAACCAGTTCCTTCAGGCCGCCCAATACCACCGTCTTGTTCATATCGCAGATGACAGAGGTGGAGATGGCACTTTTGCGTTGGCCATAGTCGCCCGCCGTGTTCAAAACCGGCGGATCGCTCCGTTCAATGGCGATGTCCAACTTGACTTTATTGCCCCCCGTCAACCCGCCGCTGACCGTCATCTGCAACCCATATTGAACCTCTTTCAGATCGCCCGTGTTCTGTCCGCTCACGCGGATATACATGGTGCCGCCATTGTGGAACGTGGCCTCTTTCTTGGACTCATTATTGCTGATGAAGGTCAGGTGTCCTGCGGTCTTAAAGCGCGTAATACCGCTGTCGGCCATAAACTTAATCATGGAATTCAGCCCGACGCTCATCACCGCGCTACCATTGCCGCTCCCTCTTACAATGTCATAAAAGGCGCTCGGATTAAAACCAAAGAAAGAGTTGTTCTTCGAACCCAGCGTCTCCCCCTCTGACTTCGTGATGCCGACATAAACCGTCCCGACGTCAATCATGGTTGGGTCGACCTTCAGGTTCATAATCAAGCGCACCTTCCCGTCGCCGGCTGTCCCTTCGGTAGAGATCCAGTTCTGTGTCGAGAAGAGCGTCTTGATCGTGGCAAGGTCCGTCGGATGATAGACGCTCCCCGAGACCGTGATCACATTCTGGGCAAACTGGAAGCCGACCTGACCCGGTTCTGTTGGAATCGGAGTTTCTGAGACGACATACCCCGACTGTTCCAGCAGTTTCTTCATGTTCAGGATCATTTCTGGAGCCGGACGGAAGGTCGCATAGCTTTTACAGACCCCTGTATACATCGGCAACACTTTTTGCAGATGCTCCCAATTCTTGATGCTGCTGATCTCTCCCTTAATCGCAATATAGTCCTGATTGATGGAGATGTCCAATTCCGGGAGCGTATCCAGATCCACTCTCAGTTTGTCGTAGACTTGACGGACACTGTCGACGACCGTCACGGAGAAGCGCTTGGTCATACCCGCGCCGATCACTTCCAGTTCGCAGGTTCCCTGTTTCTGGCCAATAATCCGGAGTTGCTTCTCTGAAAACGTCTCGAGTTTGATGATGTCCGGCGATGAAAGCCGATAGTTCTGCATCGCGAACGGAAGGTCAACAACCTTCAGCACCCCGATGCCCAGTGATACTTTTTCAGCCTCTTGCGCGACGCACATACACGCACAAAATACCAACCCAAAAGCAAGTAGTTTTATCTTCATCATGAATCATCCTTTCCGTTGTGTTACTTTGCAACCTTACCGGGAATTTCCGGTATCTTAACAGGGGTCAGCCCCTTGCGAAGTTCAAGAAACGTGGTATCATCCACGACACCACCATCCAGACGGTTCAACGACGAACTGTCGTTTGCGCGGCGCAAGGCCGGATAGAGTTCCGCAACCCGCTGAGCAGCTATCAAGGTTGCAGCCTGCTGCGGCGGCAAGGCAACAATCACTGCCCGTACATTGTTTCCCTCCTCGCGGCTGATGCCGTCGCCAGACCCAATGTCCAGTATGCGCACGCTCGGGAAGATGACGGAGGTCGCACGTTCTTCCACAACACTGGGCTCCGCTGACAAATCTTTGGATGGAATGCTCTTCTTGACAGAAAAAGTCCCTAAAATCGCAATCTCATCGCCCGGCTGAAGGAACTGAGTAATGCCGTTATCAGAGAAGGTCACCGGCACGGCCCATTCACCCTCGCCAACCAACAGATTCAAACTCTTGCTCATCCCCACATCGTTCAGAAGAATAAAATCATTCTTTTTGATTGAACGAAGCATGGGCTGCCCAAGGATCATCGTCGCCTTGCTCCAGGGCACATGACGTGGAGACATTGAGGATTCCGGTATATCCCGGGGCCAGATATAGCCATCCAAGATCTCTTCTTTAACGGCTAAGTCACGCGTCGCAGCAACAACCGAGACCATCCCTTCACGCGTGTCACTTGATTTCTTCATCATGCGGCTAACGACAAAGACTGCCGCCAAGCCCAGCAAAACCGCCATAATAAGCGGTATCGAGTTTTTCATACTTCACCATCTCCTTGTTTGTTTCGTCAGACAGCCATTGTCTGTTTCACAAAACATTTTTGTTTGACCTGTTACAACTTTACTACTCTTTTCCCACCCATGTCAATTCTCTTTTTTTCGCTTTCACCCTCACCCTGGTCGCACGCGTCATCAGCGCGTCCGCGCGTGCTACTTTGCAGGCACCCAAGACTGGGGCGCGAGAATGCTATGGTTCTTTCCAGGCATGACCTCCACCTCCTGTTCGATCGTTTTAAAGCCTGCCTTCGAAAAGCGGAAAAGCGTCTTCCCCGGGGAAATACGGGTGTTCCGTGAAACCGGTTGCCACTGCTTTGCCTCGTCCTGCCATTCGACCGTCACACGGCGGTCGGCTCTTGCCAAAACAGCTCGGACCGGCGACACCAACATAACCCGATGCATATTCAGCTTCTGGAGCGTCTGGGTTGCCTCAACAACAGGGAGTCCTGTGGCTTTCGCCTTGGCAATCGCCTCGGCAAGCTTGGTCACCTGAAAGTTCACAAAACCCAACTCCCCTGAGGTCAATGCCGCACGAGCCTGTCCCTCAACATTTCTTAAGACCGTCCCCCAATCCACGTTTGTCCTGAGCTGGTTTTCACACGCCTGTTTCGCGGCTACGACCTGGTCCAGTTCTGCACTGCTCGCTGTGCCAAGGACTCGCAACTCTTTTGTCAAGGCATCGCCTTGGCTGATTTGGCCTCCTTGATAAGCTGCCAAGGCTTTTTTCAGCAACCCAGAGGACATCTTTGCGCGACAGATTGCACGCGCTTGCTCAATACGCTTTGTACCGGCATCCACCAGACTGGCATCGCAGGTCTTCTCCTTCACAAAATCCTGCCAGTTCTTTCTTTCAACGTCGCCGGAGACGAGCGCCTCTGGCGTGCCCAGTCCGTAAAGGGTCTCGATCTTGGCCACCAGCTGATTGGACTGCCCCACAAGCGTGGCTTGGCGGTCCTTTTCGCCCTTTTGGATCTTCGCCACGGCCGCTTCGCGCGCATTCGCGATTTCTTCGCGATAGTTTTGGCTGAGTTGTTCGCTCATCAACTCCTTAACCCGCTTGATGGCCTCTCCCCATGCGTCACGGCTCTTATCCCCTTTATCGAGCTCTCCTTGTAGATAGGCGGCAATCGCTTCATTTCGCAACACATCGCATGTTGCAAGGTCACGCCGTTGCCGATCCGTGACCAGCGACTCGTTTTTCGCTTCAGCCTTCAGCCGCTCCCCTTGCGCCTTACGCGCTGCTTCTGCCGTTGCTAATGCAGCGGCTCGTTCCTTCTCCGCCACGGTCCGATTATCCGTCTCCGTCTTCAGCTTCGCCACATCTTCCGCCACCTTACCCACCCGTACGGTCGCCTCTGTCTTGGCCGTCCGAATGCGCGCGCCCTGGACGCTGGATCGCGCATCGGCCTGACAGGCCTTCCATTCACTCCAAAGATCTTCCTGGCGCTGACCCTCCTTCATATCCCCGTCCCGATAGGCGGTTTCCGACTTTTCACAGGCACGCAAGGTTTTCAGCTCGGCCCAGGCACGTGCCTGCTGTTCCAGTTGCGCCACCTGATTTGTCTTCTCGGCAACCGCAAAATATTGGATAGCTAATTCGGGTGTCGCATACTCTTCGCGCACCGTTATATGCGGCGAAGCACTATCTACCAGTTGCTTGAACAGTTGCTTCGCCTTCGCTTGGTACGCCTGATACGCCGCAAGCGTTTCAAGGGTGTTCACGTCGCTCTTCATCTGTATACGCTGCTTCTCAACATCCGCCAGCAGTTGCCTCAGAAAACCAGCATCCTCTTTCATCTGCACGCTCGCCAACGGCTTTTTGAAGAGATTCCCCAAGGGCTTGCGCAACACGACAACACCCCCCAGTAGCACGAGAAGCACGGCTGCAACCCTCAGCCTCTTGTCCTGCTGGGCAACGAAGGCGGCGAGCGAGGAAATCCATGCGCCCGCGGCTTGGCCAATAGGAATCAGACTCCCCAATTTTTTGAACGGATCCTGTGGCGCTTGACGAGCGGCAGGCGGTGGCTGAGGCACGTCAACAGGCCTTGACCGTCTAGGTTTTGCATCCGCGCGTGCCGCCTGTTTGAGCTTTTCCAATTCAGCCGGATTCGCCACCAGGGTAGCCATGGTTTCGGAATCAACGGCCATGGTCTGTTCCGTGGCACCCTCTTCGCCTTCCTGTTCTTCAGGCGGGGGGGCGACGCTCTTCCTGCTGGCCCGCTTGACCCCCTTCACAGGGGTTGACGGCGGAAAAGCCGAACCCTTGCCAGGAGTCGCCTCCAGCAGACGATTTAGAATATCCACAATCGACTGCGTGTCCGAGAGCCTCTTGGACAGGTCTGGCTCGATCGTCGACTC
>Ga0257141_1000250_pt1 | contig 10048 bp, 4 predicted proteins | sample saktaT_17_FD_193544 | JGI IMG/M metagenome (GOLD analysis project Ga0257141, IMG submission 193544) | Metatranscriptome of saline water microbial communities from Sakinaw Lake, British Columbia, Canada - sak_2011_1_27_36m (Metagenome... | ecosystem: Environmental > Aquatic > Non-marine Saline and...
ATTTGTAAACATTAAGGAATTTATTTAACAATGTTTTTACATTCTGAAGCATTAAATTTTCATAAATTGCTATTTTCAAAAATTAGAGTCATTCCTGCTTTCATTTTTAAAACATCATTTTCTGTTTACCGCAGTCTATCAGAAAGTCTACATAAAAGTTTTTCAATAATTTTTTCGTTAACTAGAGTTTGAGAAATTAATGCTTTTTTCCCTAGGATTTATTTTACTGTTCGATAGAATAAAAAATAAATAATTCACTACCATCATCTATCTTTAATAAGGAGAAATCATATGAAACGATGGGTTACAGTTCTATTTTCTTTTCTACTACTTCCAATGCTTGTTTTGGCTGGAACAACGGGAAAGATAAAAGGTAAAGTTACAGATAAAAGTAATGGAGAACCGTTAATAGGTGCTAGCATCATAGTCGTCGGGACCTCTTTTGGTGCCATGACCGATATTGACGGTAATTATTCAATTTCTAATCTCTCAGCTGGGACGTACAGTGTTAAAGCTACCTACATTGGCTATCAGCCTACAACTATGTCAGGTGTACGTGTTAATGCTGATTTAACAACGGATCTCGATTTTAAACTTAACTCTGAAGGTATTGCTGTTGGAGAAGTTGTGGTAGTATCGGAAAGACTTCTCATTAACAAAAGCAATACAAACGCTATAAGAGCGACAACAAGCGAAGTAATTGATGCTTTGCCTGTTAGAGGGTTAAACAATATTATTAGTTTAACACCTGGTGTTGTGCTAAGTAACGGAAGTGTATTTGTTAGAGGTGGTCGTGTTGATGAAGTTGGCTACTATCTTGAAGGTACAAACATCACGAACCCGGTTCTCGGGGGACGTGGTGTTACTATTGTTCAAGATGCAGTTGAAGAAGTACAAGTGCAAGCTGGTGGTTACACCGCTGAGTTTGGCGGCGCAAACGCCGGTATTATTCGTACTCAGTTAAAATCAGGCACTGAAAACCTTAAAATTACTACGGATTATGTTACTGATAATCTTAGCTTCAAAAGCAAAAGCAATAGATTTGACGGTAAAAAAACTTTAGGCGCTTATACTTATGGTTATAATGAATTTACGGGTACCATTAGCGGGCCATTATTTAGCCATGTAAAAGTTTTTGGTCTATTCAATTCTAACTGGTCATTAGATGGAAATCCGTTACCATTCCCCGGAATTAATTTGGGAACTATTACAGATCCAAATTCTACATCCCCAGACAACAATTCTATTGATTTAAACTACCCGGCTGGTCCCACGTACAGAACAGAATATCAAAGTTATACGGGAACAGGCACCGTAACGTTCGATTATAATCCATTTATCTTTAGAGCAACGGGATCTTTTACTACCTTGCATCAAGGTTTGGGCGGCGGCGGAAATATCGGGTCACTTTTAGATTTGGGAAGAATTGGAGTTAACGATCAAGTTAATGCAGCTTTCTCAGGCAAGATAACTCATATTTTGAATCCGACGACCTATTACGAAATCAGCGGCGGCTACACATTAAATACTTCCGAAAATACAGATCCGTTATTGGGATCCAATTGGAAAGTTTACGGTGATAGCGTTGCTAATGCAAATGTGGGAGCCGTTTGGAACAGAACAGCTGCCGATGTTAAAGCAGGAAGAACGGGCAGATACAGAAGACCAACTCCTCACGATATTCTCGGATTTAGTTTTTCTGCTCCTAATGATGTCCTTCAACCATACGGCATTTCTAAAAGAGAAGAAATGAATTTTTCCGGTTCTTTCTCCACAGAACTAAACAAAATTCATTCTATAAAAGTAGGTGGCGAATTTGCAATGTACACCATTAGAAGTTATGCTGTTTCCGCTGTATCCTATGCGAACTCAATTCACCAAAATTCGCTATTGGCAAATCCAAAACCATATAACGATGTTATGTTATCCTTGACGAATGGTTATGGATATGATTTCGATGGAAATGAACTTAATTCGACTTTCAATGCAGGTGCAGGTGTGGACGATCCGGGTCTTCTCGCTCCGAAACGCCCTGTTTTTGCCGGTGCTTATGCTCAAGACAAGATCGAATATAAAAACCTTATCTTAAACATTGGGTTACGTTTTGATTATATCGATGTTGACAATATCATGATTAAGGATCCAACTCGTCCGGAACTTAAATACGATGGAGTAAGTGCTATTGACTTTAATACCGGAAAAATTAATCCGAAGGGATTTGAGAAAACCCCTTCCTTTAGCGCTTTAAGTCCCCGTCTAGGCTTCTCATTCCCTGTAACAGATGCGACTGTGTTTCATACACAATTTGGTAAATTTGTTCAACAAACAAGGCTTAGAGATTTGTATAACGGTATGTATGGAATCGGCGGTAACTTAATTGGTGGATATTTTATTAGCGCTCCTACCGGTTGGAATGTTAGACCTACAAGAACAACCCAGTATGAAGTTGGGTTCACCCAGCAAATATCTGACTTTATTTCATTTGACATAACGGGCTATTATAAAGACGTTCAAGGTCAGGTGGAATTTGATCTTCAGCCAACTGTTTCTGGTTCACCATTTCAAGCATACAACATCCTTAAAAATGGTGATTTTGCAACGACTAAAGGTATTGAATTATCATTTACTATGAGAAGAACTGAGAGACTCCAGATGAATGGATCTCTTTCGTTTCAGAACGCACTTGGAACCGGATCAAACGCCAATTCACATGCCGGCGTCGTCGGTGCTCCAGTAGATGGTGTTACTGTGTACAAACCTGCTTCTGTTGAACCTCTTGATTTCAATAAGGCAATTACAGGAAATCTTAATATTGATTATCGATTCGCTAAAAATGAAGAATCATCTATTCTTCGTCAATTAGGATTTTCAGCTTTAATAAAATTTGATAGCGGTCATCCTTTTACCTTAGGACAAGGAAAAGGAACAACCACCGGTTCACTTGAAGGCGATGCTAGATTTAGAGCACCGATTGAAGCTTTGAACTCTTCAACTACTCCATTTACTTATCAAATCGATTTAAGAATTGACAAGTCCTTTACAATTATGGATAAGTTGAGCGCAAATGTTTATTTGTTTGTGATAAATGTATTAGACACAAAAAATATTCAGAATGTATTCTTAAGAACCGGTTCTGCTACTGACGATGGTTATTTAACCAATCCAACTCTCGGAGGTTCTTTGCATCCTGATCAAAGAGCAGATTACGAAGCAATGTATAAAGCTATTAACGTTGATTACTATCAGGGATATCAGGCCGCGCTGCCGAACAACTATCTCTATGGTCCACCACGTCAAATCAGATTTGGCGTTCGTTTAGAATACTAATAATTTGATAGCAAATATTAAAAATAGGAGTTTAACAATATGAGTTCTAAAATAATTAAATACTTACTTGTCTTTCTGATGAGTATTTTAATTCTTGCGCCTGAAGTGATTCAGGCTGAAGGTAATAAGAAAGATGAAGGGAATAAGTTAAGTAAAACTAACGCGCAGAAGTCTGCTACTTATCTTGATATCAACAATATTTCCAGTTACTTCTACAATAACGGAATCTCCGATATATCATCGGTAGGCAATTCCGGCTTTGTTTATCCAAAAGGAAGCGGTAAAACTGCCGTTTTTACCTCAGGTTTACTCTGGGGTGCAATCGTAACAGATCCCGCTGCCCCAAGAGTTGGTGGAACCGCATATAGAACCGGGCTTGTTCCCGGAAAAGTTCTCGCTAATGGTACTGCCGATGATCCAAATTTAGATAAATACAGAATCTATAGAGTTCGCAAGGATGTTTATCCTACCGGACCTTCTGTTGATCTAACTGCCGATGCTAAAAATGAAGGAACTGACGTAGCTACGTTAAAGGCTGATTACGAAAAAGATTGGACAGAATGGCCTGCAGATATGGGCGCTCCTTATCAGGATGTTGATAACAATGGAGTTTATAATGCTGATAAAGATATACCAGGTGTTCCAGGCGCAGATCAAACTATATGGTATGTTACAAATGATTTGACTTCATCAAAAACAACATTACTTTATAATTCAAATCCATTAGGAATTGAATGCCAGGTAACCCTTTGGGCTTATAATAAAGCAGGCGCTTTGGGGAATACTTATTTCAGGAAATATAGAATTATTAACATAACGAACCGTACTGCATCACCTAAAACATTCAAGAATATGTATGTATCTATGTTCTCTGACGTAGATCTTGGTGACGCCGGTGACGATTTTGTTGGTGTTGATACTGTGTTAAGTTTGCAATATTGTTATAATGCTGCGGCTAGTGACGTTACCTATAGTCCTTTACCCCCCCCTGCTGTGGGATTTGACTTTTTCCAAGGTCCTGTTGTAAACGGTGTTGCAGGTGAAGATATTAATAAAAACGGCGTTGATGACGCTGTTGATTATGCTATCTTTAATAATGCAAAAGTGGGTCCAGGTAAAGTTAATTTACCTATGACTGCAGCGTATTACTTTGCAAATGGTGATCCGAATATTGGTGATCCTCCTCAAGGCACTGACCGCACAGCTGACGGTTACCGCCAATTTTATAATTTTTTCCAGGGTAAATTTGGTATTTCAGGTGAGCCTTTTATTAACCTTGCTACCAATGAACCAACAACGTATGCTCTTAGCGGCGATCCTATAAAACGTACCGGATGGTTAGATGGTAAACAGTTGCCAGCTGGTGATAGACGGCAAGGAAGTGCCTCAGGTCCATTCAATATGGCTCCGGGTGATACCCAGGAAGTTGTTGTAGCTGAAATAGTTGCGGGCGCTATCCCAGGCGTTGATAGACTTTCAGCGATTGAACTATTAAAGTTTTATGATCAGCAAGCACAGGTTGCTTACGATAACTTTTTTGACCTCCCGGTTGCTCCTCCTGCCCCGGTTGTGACGGTTACCCCTCAAGATAAAGAAATTGTTCTTGATTGGTCAAAAGACGAAGCTAAATTTTTAGCAACAGAAAATTTCATTTCTAAGGGCTATGCATTCCAAGGATATAATGTTTACCAATTACCGACTGCATTTTCCGCTGTTAGCGAAGGCTTTAGAGTAGCGACATATGATCTTGTAGATGGTGTTGGCAAAATCAAGGATTTTGTTTTTGATCCTAATACGGGTTCTGTTGTTACTCTTCCGGTTCAATTTGGAAATGACAACGGAGTTAAGAGATTTATTTCAATTGACAATGACCTTGTTAGAGGTGGCGTTCCGTTAGTTAATGGGATCAAATATTATTATGCTGTTACCGCATATAGTTACAATTCAAGCTTAGAGGCTGTGCCTAATAATCTGGAAAATCCGATTGCTGTTTTAACAGTCGTTCCTCAACTTCCTGATCCTGGGGTTACTTATGGTGAAGTTGCTAACGAATCTTTGGAAATCACACATTCTGGTACAGCTGACGGTAGCCCTAATGTGAGTATTGTCGATCCAGCTGCTACGCTTGGTCATAAATATGAAGTATTTTTTACTGACCGTCAAGAAATCAGAGACATAAATGGTGATTGGGTTGCCGGAAGTAAAATATCCAAAAAATTCAATCCAAACCATCCTGATACTCTTACTGGATCATCAATTGACGCGGCTGGTGTTTACGGACCTTCCGGAGGAGTTGAAGTACAATTTACACTCAATTTAGTTTCAGTGGATCATGATTGGGCAGATGGTGTATCGATAACTTTTCCTGCGGGAACAGAAATTCTTAGTGCTCCAAAATTTGATGCTGGTAATGGGGCGATTTCACCGGTAATTGTTGGCACCACTGTTAATTTTGGTGATGTAACTCATCCTTATACAGGCGATGGACCTTTCGCTGGTGATGAAGTATTTTCTGTGCTTGTAAAATCTTTAGCTACTCCGGCAGTTATCAATTGGGTAGTTTATGATGACGGTTATGGTGGTGGTCCGGTTGATGCTTCAGGTACAACGACGATTGCTACGATCGGAACTCTAAAAAGAACTGCGCTTTACTGGAACTTAAAAGATGTAACTACGGGAGCGCTAAAACTTGAAAATCAAGGCACCCTGGTTTCTAAAAAGGATCCAACCGGCTTTACAACTATTAATAACTTTCCAAAACGGGACGACATTCCTGTCTTATCAACTACTTCTGCGAATCCAATTTTAGATGGTTTCCAGTTTGGTGTACATGGAGGTTATGATGCTCCTATAGAATTTAATTCAGACAGAACTTCACTTAATGAAGGTAGTACATCTAAGTTAACTTTAAATTCTACTTCGGCTTCTGCTACAAATATTGTTCTTACAAATTATACAGTATATGGTACAGCCACTAGCCAGGCAAACGAGGCTTTTGGTTTCGGTACTACGCTTTTAGCAGAACTTCAACAAGATTATGAATTAAGATTTACCGGTGTTTGGGATACTGTTGTAGTTGGAACTCAGACCATTATTAAAGTAAAAGATGGTACTGGTTCAATGGCTACACTGTTTTCCGGATTAAATGCTAATTCTCTGAAGGATCATCCACTTAACCCAACTCCGGGTTCAGCTGCTCCATTCTTGGTCAGAATACCTTTTGAGGTATGGAACAAAGATACCAAAAAGCAAGTTAATGTAATGTTCAGAGATCGTACTCAAGCTGCAACAGCTAGTCCCTTCTGGTCATGGTATCCAAAAAACAGAAACTATGCTGTAATTGTTAATTCGGATTATAATGGGACAACACCATTAACTGGTGCTCTTCGTGATCCGGCTACATGGGTGCTTGTTCTTTATGGTACAAACTACCATGTTGGTGATGTTCTAAGTGTATATTATGATAATCCATTTGTTATTGGCGGAGACAAGTATACATTCAGTACAAAAGGTTCATCTTATTCTAAAGACCTTGCTCAGAACCAAGTAGGTAAAATTAATGTATTCCCAAATCCGTACTATGGAGTAAACTCTGAAGAGTTAAACAAGTATAACCGATTTGTAACATTTAGTCATCTTCCTGTAAAAGCAACAATTAGAATCTTCAATCTAGCCGGTGTTTGTGTGAGGACAATAGAAAAAGTCACCACAGGCCAATTCCAGAGATGGGATCTTGCTAATGAATCAGGTTTACCTGTTGCAAGTGGATTATACATCGCGTACATAGATATGCCGGAACTTGGAAAAACAACATTTCTAAAAATAGCTGTAATTCAAGAAAAACAAATTCTTGATAGATTCTAAATGAAACAAAGCTTAAAAGTATAGGAGTAAAAATGAAAAGTTTAGTTAGGTTATTAATAATTGTTTTTGCCCTCCAGTTTACACTAGATGTATACGCAGGAGGTGGGAACAGAACTGGTACAGGCGGAGCTACTCAGCTCCAAATTCCTGTAGGCCCTCGTGGTATCGCCATGGGTGAGTCAAACGTTGCAACGTCATATGGAGTAGAAGCTCTTTTCTGGAATCCGGCAGGTGCCGCCAGGCTTAGCAGTTCTGCTGATGTGATATTTTCACATATGTCATATATTGCCGACATCGGCGTAGAGTATGGAGCAGTCGCAGCGAATTTTGAAGGCTTTGGAGTTATTGCTTTAAGTCTAAAATCGCTCGCGATTGGAGATATTCCTGTTACAACTACGCAAGACCCTGACGGAACCGGAGCTACCTTCGCTCCTCAAATGATAACAGCCGGTCTTACGTATGCAAAACAGTTGACCGACAGAATTTCTATTGGTTTAACAGGTAACATTATAATGGAAACACTTGGAGATGTTAATTCGACAGGTATTGCATTTAATGTTGGTGTAATGTATGAGACACTTGGCGATATTGAAGGACTGAGCATGGGTCTGGCTATGAAAAACGTAGGACCTCAGATGCAGTATGATGGATCTGGTCTCTTAGCGTTAGCTAGTGCATCAGATTTACAACGTCCACCAACCTATTTTAAAGTTGAAGCCGCATCATTTGATTTGCCTTCTTCTTTCGAAATGGGTCTTGGATACAAAATGAAGCTTGGTGAAGCTAATGCACTTCAGTTATCAGGAGCTTATCAAACGAATAACTACTCGGGCGATGAGTATAAACTCGGCGCAGAATTTGGTTATGACAAAATGTTTTTTGCGAGAGTTGGTTTTCAGGGTGCTCCTCAAGTCTCAAGTGAAAACTATCTTTACGGCTTAACAGCCGGAGCTGGAATTCATTACGACCTAGGTGGTATCGCGGTTACTGTTGATTATGCTTATCGTGATGCAAAATATTTTAATGGAAATCATATATTTGCATTGTCGTTAGGTTTTTAATTCTTATTTCTTTAATCAAAAGGCTGGCGTACTGCCAGCCTTTTTTATTCCAAGACTTTTATGAAGAAACTTATTATTCTTTCCGTTTTATTCCTCATCCCTTTACTGCCTCAAAAAAAAATTAGTTACGAATTTGATTATGCAACATTTCGTTATGATGCAACTTCAAAATATATAGAGGTCTATTACTCAATTTTACAGTCTAGTATGGTTCCCCGCAAGAGTGATTCGATTTATACTGTTGAAGCCACAATGAACTTGACTATAATGGATAGCGCTTCCGGTCAAGTTGTGCAGCAAAAAGAATGGAAAGTTAAAAATGGTGTTGCTGATTCACTCGAACTATTAAAAAGCATTAATCTTATCGGAGTTGTTGGATTTTCTCTTCCACCTTCGAAATATTTGTTAACAATATCTGTCTCAGACGTGAACACTCCCGATAGTAAAGTAACTATAAAAGAAAAAATGCATCTTCTTCAAGTTACTACAGATAAATATTCTCTTAGCGACATACAAATAGCATCAAGAATTATTCAGGATAGCGAAAACAAAGAATCACTTTTTTATAAAAATACGATGGAAGTAATCCCGGCACCAAATCTTTTATTTGGTGAATCACAACCGGTGGTTTATTACTATACTGAATTGTACAATCTACAAACTGCTCAAGGCAACATTGACTTACATGCGTTTGTGTATAATGCTAGTGGAAAAGCTGTTTTTTCTAAAAATAAAATATTTACAAATAAAACTGAATCCAGAGTTGAGGTAAATACTATTAACATTTCAAAAATGCCCACTGGTGCTTATACCCTAGTTTTAGTAGCAACAGATTCCGCGGCAAGCAATAAGGCTTTTTCATCCAAGAAATTTTTTATATACAACCCTGCAATTGTGGATTCTTCATTCAAACAGATGGGGAACTCAGATTTTATGGCGAGTCAATTTGCCATTCTCTCCATCGAAGAATGTGATCATATCTTTGCACAATCCAAATACTTAGCGAGTAGAGATCAAATAAAACAATTTTCCAAACTTAGTTCGGTTGAAGGGAAGCGGGAGTTCTTGCACAGATTTTGGAAAGGAAAAGACGAAACCCCTGAAACCCCTGAAAACGAAACCTTTATGAATTACTTTTCGCGCGTTGAAAAAGCGAACGAGAAATATTCGGCGATGAAAAAAGATGGGTGGAAAACAGACAGAGGACGCGTTTATCTTCTTTATGGTGAACCAAGCGAAATTGAGAGGTACCCTAATCAAACAGATTCAAAACCATACGAAATATGGGTATATCATAATCTTGAAGGGGGAGTAATCTTTGTATTCGCTGATCTAACGGGTTTCTCGGACTACCAACTTATTAATTCGACCATGCGCGGTGAATTACGAGATGATGATTGGCAACGTAGGGTAGCGACAAATTAGTCTAACATATAAATATTATAAAAATATCATAGGAGATGATTTAAGAATCATCTCCTATGATTATTAAGTGCAAAGTTGAAAAACAAATTAGAATATTTTCTGTTTTATTCCTTAAGCAAATTCTTTTGTCTGCTTGGTATTGATTCCGCCAGAAAATTTGCGTTGCCATTCACTCTTCTTTTTTATTATTTCATCCCCATTCGAAAAGAGGTCGTTAAGAAAAATTTAATTTTAGCGTTTCCGTACTTCTCAACTAAAGAAATTGATAAAATTACTTTTGCATGCTATAAAAGTCTTGCAATCACTCTAATTGAAATTCTCTGCCTTCCAATCCTGGAAAAAAGTGATGTCGACAAATATTTCAACATGGA
>Ga0257141_1000251_pt1 | contig 10047 bp, 4 predicted proteins | sample saktaT_17_FD_193544 | JGI IMG/M metagenome (GOLD analysis project Ga0257141, IMG submission 193544) | Metatranscriptome of saline water microbial communities from Sakinaw Lake, British Columbia, Canada - sak_2011_1_27_36m (Metagenome... | ecosystem: Environmental > Aquatic > Non-marine Saline and...
GCTTGCTATTATCGGGTTATCCGTTCATGGGTTAGCGCAGCACTTACAGGGAGAGGATCATGACCGCAAAAAAAAGCGATAAAGCGAAAACTGCGGAAGTAGCGCAGGAACCTATGGATATCGCATGGGCGGAATCATCTGTCAGCTTCCCTGTTGTCGGCATCGGCGCTTCAGCCGGCGGGCTGGCGGCGTTTGAAGCATTCTTTTCAGGTCTGCACGGCGACATCAATCCCGGCATGGCCTTTGTTCTGGTGCAGCACTTAGCCCCGGACCACAAAAGTATGCTGGTGGAACTGATCCGGCACTATACCCGTATGGAGGTTTTTGAAGTTGAAGACGGGATGACGGTCAAGGAAAACTGCGTCTATATCATTCCGCCCAACCGCGACATGGCTTTTATAAATGGCGCACTCCAATTATTTGAACCGTCCGCGCCGCGCGGCCTGCGGCTGCCGGTTGACTTTCTCTTCCGGTCCCTGGCCCAGGATTTACACGAACGGGCGATCGGCATCGTACTTTCCGGCACCGGCAGCGACGGCACTTTGGGCGTGCGCGCCATCAAAGGGGAGAGCGGCATGGTCATGGTCGAGAATCCGGATTCAGCCGAATATGACGGTATGCCGCGGAGCGTGATCGCCACCGGCCTGGCAGACTACGAACTGCCGCCGGCAGAGATGGGTGCCCGCCTCGCAGACTATGCGGCACATGCTTTTTGCAAGCTTCTGCCGCGTCCTGTTGTTAATTCCGGAAACGCGCTGAATAAGCTCTTCAGCCTTTTGCGCGCCCAGACCGGCCACAACTTTTCCCAGTACAAGCCGAGCACCATCCTCCGGCGCATCGAACGGCGCATGGCTGTTCACCAGCTTGAGAGCATTGACGTATATGTCAAATATTTGCAGCAGACACCCGCGGAAGTTGAAGCGCTGTTTCGCGACATGCTGATCGGCGTAACCAGTTTTTTCCGGGATCCGGCGGCGTTCAAGGCGCTCGAGGAGTTCGTTATCCCGAAACTCTTTGCCGGCAAGCCGGCTGACAGCACGATCCGGGTATGGTCCGCAGGCTGCTCCACCGGCGAGGAAGCTTATGCCATCGCCATGCTTTTGCGGGAACAGATGGATGTGCTGCAACAGAATTTCAAGGTGCAGATATTTGCCACTGATATTGACAGCCGGGCGATTGCCGCGGCCCGCGCCGGTATTTATCCGGCCAATATTGCCGCGGATATTTCGCCGGAACGGCTGGCGCGTTTTTTTACGGCCGAACTGGATGGCAGTGCGTACCGCATCCACAAAGGCATCCGCGACATGCTGATTTTTTCCGAGCATGATGTCATCAGAGATCCGCCTTTTTCCAAGCTTGACCTCATCAGCTGCCGCAATCTGCTGATTTATCTGGGTAACGATTTGCAGAAGAAGCTGATTCTCCTGTTCCACTACGCGCTGAATCCCGGCGGCGGGCTCTTTCTGGGTACTTCCGAGACCGTGGGCGGATTTTTAAATATGTTTGCCGCACTGGACCAGAAGGCACAGTTGTATCAGAGCAAAGATGAATTTCAAAGTGTGCCGCGGAGTATTATACCGGTCCGTTTACGCCCGCCAGGAGCGCCTGCGGCGTTAATAACGCAGGCCCGCGGCAATGCGGCTCCCCCGTTGAAACTACCGGTACGCGAATCTGCCGCAGTTGCGGCTAAAGCCGTTGCAGCAAAAGCGATCGTGCACAGCCCAGACCTGCTTGTCAAAACCGGCGTTTCTCTCAACGCGGTCAATCTGACTATTCCTGGAACAGCCCTGCCGTCGGAATCCCCGCCGTACCGGGTAAAATCTGAGGGGGCGTCCGCTCCGGGGCTTGTCTCGATGCCTGAATGGCAGACGGAAGCGCCGGATACCATCGTATTCCGCGTATACAGCGCGGATGGCGGATTCGACAGATTGACCACAGACACGCGCATCGCAGCACTCGAGCAGGAGTTGCAGGCTAAAGATGAACTGCTCCAGACCTCCAACGAAGAGTTTAAATCCACGAACGAGGAACTGCAGTCGGTCAACGAAGAACTGCAATCCACGAACGAGGAGCTGGAGACTTCCAAGGAGGAACTGCAGTCAGTCAACGAAGAACTCAACACGGTCAATGCCGAACTGCATACCAACATAATTAATCTTTCGCGGGCCAACAATGATATGAATAATCTGCTGGCCGGCACCGGCATCGGCACTGTCTTTGTGGATCATCAACTGCGCATCCTGCGCTTCACGCCCGCCGCGACCATGGTCATCAACCTGATTCTGAGCGATGTTGGAAGGCCTTTAGCCCACACCGTCCTTAACCTGGCCGGCTACGACACCCTGGTGGCGGACGTGCAGCTGGTGCTGAAAACATTGATCCCCAGAGAGGTGGAAGTGCAGAACACGGAAGGCCGGTGGTATGCGATGCGCATACTGCCATACCGCACGCTTGACAACGTGATCGAGGGCGCGGCAATTACGTTCTCCGACATCACTGAAACGGTAAAAATACGTGAAGAGTTGAAGAAAGCCAATGATCTGTTACGCCTGGCTGTGGTAGTGCGCGATGCGCACGATGCAATCACCGTGCAGGATATGGACGGCCATATTCTGGCCTGGAATCCCGGAGCGGTGAGAATGTATGGCTGGAGTGAAGCCGAAGCGCTGGCGATGAATACCCGCGACCGGATACCGGAGGAACTGCGCGAGCAGGCGTTGAACAGAATACATCAGCTTAGCCGGCTTGAAACTCTGGAGCCATATCTTACCCGGCGGATCACCAAAAACGGCACTGTCATGGAGGTCTCCATAACTGCCACCGCGTTGTTGAACAAGGCCGGGCAGATGTATGCGATTGCAACAACGGAACGGGCAAAAAATTCCAGTTGAAAGCGGGACAGGTGTTACGGGTTACGGGTTACGGGTTAGATCTAAAACTTAGCACTTTAGCAGTTTAGAACTTATTCTCCGGGGGTGCATTATGAACAGCAAAGATAATCAGGCAGAACAAACCGCCGACCTGCGCCAGCAGGCCGAAGAGATTATCCTCCAGCAGGCCGCACAGTCGCCGGCGCCCGAAACCATTTCGTCTGAAGAAATGCGGCGCATACTCCACGAACTAAGTGTGCATCAGATCGAACTTGAGATGCAGAATGAGGAATTGCGCCAGTCCAAGGCGGAAGTGCATGCTTCGCGGGTGCGCTATTTCGACCTTTATGACCTGGCGCCGGTGGGGTATTGCACTATCAGCGAACAGGGTCTGATACTGGAGGCCAACCTCGCCGCCGCCGACATGCTTGGGATGGGCCGGAATGCGCACGCCAGGCAGACGTTCAGCCGGTTTATTCTGAAAGCGGACCAGGAAATTTACTGCCGGCACCGCCAGCAGCTATTGGAGAACGGGGAACCGCAGGCGTGCGAACTGCGGATGTTGAAGAAAGATGGAACGGCATTCTGGGGGCATCTGGCGATCTCCACTGCAAAGGATACTTATGGCAATCCCGAGCTCCGCATTGTGCTGAGCGACATTACCGAGCGCAAATTTCAGGAAGAAGCAGGCGAGTTGACGACGCGTTTGATTATACTGTGCAACTCCCCGAGCAGCAGTTTCCGTGAACGCATGGCGGAGCTGACCGCCGCCCTGCAAGGCTGGTCCGGCTGCGAAGCCGTCGGCATCCGCCTGCGCGACGGGAACGACTTTCCATATTTCGAGACCCACGGTTTTCCGTCTGAGTTTGTGGACATGGAAAACCATCTCTGCGCTTACGATAAGAACGGCGAACTCCTGCGCGACAGCGCTGGCAAGCCGGTGCTTGAATGCATGTGCGGCAACATCCTGAGCGGCCGGTTCGATTCCGACAAACCATTTTTCACCCCCCATGGCAGTTTCTGGACCAACAGCACCACCGCCCTGCTGGCAACCACCTCCGAAGCCAGCCGCCAGTCGCGCACCCGCAACCGGTGCAATACCGAGGGTTATGAATCAGTGGCGCTGATCCCGCTGCGCGACGCCCATCAAATTTTCGGCCTGCTGCAATTCAATGACCGCCGCCTGAACTGTTTCTCGCCGGGCCTGATTGAACATTTCGAAAAAATGGCCGACAGCCTGGCCATAGCCCTGGCGCAGCGCCAGGCTGAAGAAGCGCTGCGTGTTGGTCAGGAAAACCTGCAAGCCATTTTCGCCGCCGCGCCGGTGGGAATGGTCCTTATTGATGAAAGCGGCATGATTGTTAATTCCAATGCAGTGATCGCGCGGCTGGTGTGCAGGGATCATGCTCTGGTCATCCGGCAGCGCATTGGAACCGGGCTGGCCTGCGCGCACAGCGTTGAGCATGAAAAAGGCTGCGGCTTTTCCCCCTCCTGCCCGGAGTGCCCGTTGAGCAAAGGGATTCAGCAGGTTTTAAAGTCGGGAAACTCCATTCACGGGGCGGAAATGGAGTATACAATCCTGACGGACGGACAGGAACATCATTTCTGGCTGAGCGTCAATGCCGAACCGGTATTGCTTGAAGGGCGGAAATATGTCATCGTCGCCATTGATGACATCTCCGAACGCAAACAGGCGGAGGATTTATTGCGTGAAAAAATTGACGAACTGCAAAGGTTCCAAAAACTGACTGTCGGCCGTGAGCTTGTGATGATTGAACTGAAAAAGGAAGTGAATAAACTTCTGATAAAAAATGGTCTGGAAGAAAAGTACAGGATAGCAGATGATGGAAATAAATAAACAGCTTGCCGGACTGCTGCGATTGCATGGAGTGGACGTTTCCAGATACGAGAAGTCATTTATGGACAAAACTCTGCGGAAACGGCTTGACGACAATCATTGCGCTTCGCTCGAAGAGTATTGCGTATGCCTGGAGCAGAACGATCAGGAAGCCGGGAAGCTGCTTGATTCGCTCAAAATCAGTTACAGCGAATTTTTTCGCAATCCGCTGACTTTTGCCGTGCTGGAGCAGATTATACTGCCGGCGCTGGTTTTGAAAAAGAGAAAAAGTAAAAGCAAAGAAATAAGGGTCTGGTCGGCGGCATGCGCCGCCGGACAGGAATCCTACAGCCTGAGCATGCTGCTGGAAGAGCTTAAAACCGGCGGCAATGAAATCAGCTACCGGATTTTTGCCACCGATCAATGCGAAGCGCAGGTGAATGAAGCACGGAACGGCTATTATCCGGCGGAAGCATTAAATAACCTTAATTTTAAACGGGTTAAACAGTGGTTTACAAAGCGCGGCGATACCTATACAGTAAAGGCGGTATTGAAGAATTACACTAATTTCTCGGTGTTCGACTTGTTCAGTGAAGAATTATGCTGTCCGCCGGAAAGTCTTTTTGGCGATTTCGATCTGGTGGTCTGCGCCAATCTGCTGTTCTATTACAAAAGCGAATACCGCAAGAATATACTGGGAAAAGCGGTAAAATGTCTGGTTGACGGCGGCTATCTGATTACTGGGGAAACAGAAAGAGAGATTTTAATCAGTAATAATTTCCGTGAAGTTTTTCCAAAATCGGCGATATTTACCATATAGAAATTTTTATTTAACCACAAAGGCATCCCGCAGGCGCGGGAACACAAAGGAAGGCTTGGCAGATTAAACAGCCGGAAGGCGATGAAGATAGAAGTTAAAAATAGTTTTTGCCTTAACTTTCTTCATGTCTTTCATGATAAAAGAAGGATTTCTCCGTGTCTTTGTGTCTGTGGTTAAGTTATTGTATTTAAAGTTCCGGCGCAGTCGGGGTTCCGCTAACCAGCGAAAGGAAACATTATGAATATTAAAAATCTGAAAATCGGCACACAGTTGAAGCTGGGCCTGGCGTTCATGCTGCTTCTGGTAATTGCACTGGGCACAACTGCTTACATCATGTGTGACAGGATTCAGCTTGAAACTGAAACCCTGTACAACCATCCGCTTATGGTGCGGCGGGCCATTGACAAGCTGCACGTTGACATCATTACCATCCAGCGCGATATGAGAGATTTATTTCTGGCGGATGATGAAAAGAAAGCCGCCTCAGGCGTGAACCGGATCGACGTGGCGGAAGCAGACGCCTCTGCGCAACTGGACATTCTTTACAGCAGATTTCTGGGGCCCCGCGCTGACGTCGATTCGGTAAAGCAGGCTTTTGTAATCTGGAATTCCATGTGTGATGAATCCATCCGTCTGTTCCGGCAGGGAAGAACAAAAGAAGCTGTTGAACGCTCAAAAAATTCCGGAGTTGAAATAACCCAGTCTAAAGTTTTGCTGGCGGCGCTGCAGAAAGTGGACGATTTCGCCGTTAAAAAAGGTGATGCGTTATTTGCCTCATCCGTTAAATTAACCGATTCGCTGAACCGGCAGTTAGTCATTTTGACCGTTGTCATTCTGCTGCTTGCGGTCATTCTTAATCTGGTATTGCTGCGCAATATCCGGAAACCATTAAAGGCGCTTACTGACGCCGCCCGGCGTTTTCACGATGGCGGGATGGATGCCCGCTGTGCGTATGATCTGAAAAATGAGTTCGGGGAGTTAACCGCTTCTTTCAATACCATGGCGGAGGGTGTTCAGCAGGATAAGGAATTAGCCGAAAAATTAGCCGGCCTTGCCGGGTTGATGCTTAGTGAATATGATACCAAAAAATTCTTTCAGGCTACGCTTAATGCCCTGGCCGCCCATACCGGCTCGCAGATGGCGGCAATTTATCTTTTGAGCGACGATAAAAAAAGGTTTGAACACTTTGAGTCCACTGGCGTTGACGACAACGCCAGGCAGTCGTTTGCCGCAGACCGTTTCGAAGGGGAGTTCGGCCCTGCGCTGGCTTCGCGTAAAATTCAGCATATTAAGATCCCGGATGATACCCGCTTTGTTTTTCATACCGTCAGCGGCAAGTTTATTCCCCGTGAAATCATAACTATTCCAATTCTTGCCGACAACGAAGCCGTTGCGGTTATTTCACTGGCGAGTGTCGGTATGTACAGTAAACAGTCTGTTCAATTAATCGACCGCATTCTGGTTACGCTTTGCGCCAGGGTGGAAGGAATACTGGCCTACCACAAGATTAAAGAGTTTTCGAAACAAATGGAGCATCAAAACCGCGAGCTGGAAGCACAGAAAAAAGAACTGGCAGCGCAGACGGCGGAATTGATGGAACAGAATACCGAGCTGGAAATGCAGAAAACGCAGTTGAATGAAGCCAGCCAGCTCAAAACCAACTTCCTGTCGAACATGAGCCACGAGCTGCGCACGCCGCTTAATTCCGTGATCGCCCTGTCCGGCGTGCTCAACCGTCGGCTTGCCAGCCGGATTCCCCAGGAGGAGTACAGTTATCTGGAGGTGATTGAACGCAACGGCAAACATCTGCTGGAGCTGATCAACGATATTCTGGATATTTCGCGCATCGAGGCGGGACGCGAAGACATGGAAATTACAAAGTTTGACGTTAATAATCTGATCGCCGAAGTTGTGAGCATGATCCAGCCGCAGGCGGAGCAGAAAAAGATTGAACTGCTCCATTCCGCCGGCGATGCTGAATTGCTGATAACCGGCGATGCCGATAAATGCCGCCATATTCTGCAAAACCTGATTGGCAATGCGGTGAAATTTACCGAAAAAGGCCGGGTGGAGATTACAGCCGGCTCAAGCGGCAATAACATTCTGATTAAAGTAACGGATACCGGCATTGGGATATCAGAAAACCATCTGGCGCATATTTTTGATAAATTCCGCCAGGCCGACGGCAGCACTTCGCGCCGATTCGGCGGAACCGGACTGGGGCTGGCCATAGCCAGAGAACTTGCCGCGCTGCTGGGCGGGGCAATTGCAGTTAAAAGCGTTCCCGGCCGGGGTTCGGAATTTACCCTGAGCCTGCCTGTGCGCTATACCGCCGCAAACGGCATAATCGCAGCAGAGGCGGCCTCCGGGTTTAAGAAAACGATCCAGCAAACAGCTCGCAAACCGGCTGCCGGGGCGTCGGCCAAAACCATCCTGCTGGTTGAAGACAGCGAACCGGCAATCATTCAAATGAAGGATTTTCTGGAAGCGGGCGGGTACAGGACGCTGGTTGCGCGCAACGGCGGCGAAGCGCTCGAAATTATTGGAAAAACTGTGCCTGATGCGATGATTTTAGACCTGATGATGCCCGGGGTGGACGGGTTTGAAGTGCTGAAAACCATTCGCGAAGCAGAACTGACCGCCCATATTCCCGTGCTGATACTTACGGCAAAGCATATATCTAAAGAAGAACTCAAATATTTAAAGCGGAATAATATTCATCAGCTTATCCAGAAAGGCAATGTGAACCGCGGCGCACTGCTTGACACTGTGGCATCCATGGTATTTCCGGAATTGGCAGAGTCGGCAAAACCGCAGTTTAAACCGCAGATAATCAACGGCCGTCCGGTAGTGCTGGTGGTGGAGGACAATCCCGATAATATGATAACAGTAAAAGCTCTGCTGGCGGATAATTACACGGTGATAGAGGCGGTGAACGGGGGCGAAAGTGTGGAAAAAGCGAAGGCGCATTCGCCAAATCTGGTGCTGATGGATGTTGCCCTGCCGGGAATGGATGGCATTGAAGCGTTCAAGGCGATAAGACAACTGCCTGATTTGCAGCATGTACCGGTCATCGCCATTACCGCCAGCGCCATGGTCAATGATCGCGAAACCATTCTGGCGCATGGATTCGACGCCTATATTTCAAAGCCGATCGATGAACATCTCTTTTCCACAACTATCAACGAGGCGCTTTATGGAAAATAAAAAGATTAAAATACTGGCAGTTGATGACAACCGGGACAACCTTATCAGTCTGAAAGCGCTGATCAAAGAGGCGTTTCCGGAGTCGTTGACTTTAACGGCCTTAAACGGTCCCGCGGGAATTGAACTGGCCGCAGCCGAAGACCCCGATGTAATCCTGCTGGATGTCTTAATGCCGGAAGTGGACGGCTTTGAAGTATGCCGGGAATTGAAGGATGACTGCAAAACATGTGAAATCCCGGTGGTTTTTCTCACTGCGGCAAAAAAAGACAAAGGCAGCCAGATTAACGCATTGGAGGCCGGAGCTGAAGCATTTCTCGCGAAACCGGTGGATTTAATCGAACTTACCGCCCAGATAAATGCAATGGTAAAAATCAAGCATGCCCGCATTCAAAAACATAACGAAAAAGAACGGCTGGTGGAAATGGTCGAAAAACAGACCGTCGAACTGAAAAATAATTATGCCGCCACGCTTAATCTGCTTGAAGATTTAAGCAAAGAGAATGAAGCCAGAAAACTGAGTGAAGCCTCTCTGCGGGCCAGCGAAATGAGATTCCGTATGATCATTGACGCCTCGCCGGTGCCGATGGCATTGAATGATGAACTGCAGCATATTACCTTCTTGAATCAGGCATTCGTTAAAACATTCGGTTATACTCTGGAAGATATCCCGACCCTGGCGGACTGGTGGACTGAAGCATATCCCGACCTTGAATACCGGCAGCGGGTAATTGACGGCTGGCAGGCCGAACTTGAGCGGTCAAAGCAGACCGGCGCTGAATTTTCGCCCATCGAAGCGATTGTGAGATGCAAACGCGGAACGCGCAAAACCGTGCTGGCCAGTTCCTCCTTGTTTTGCGACTCCCGGGATGGCAGCCATCTGGTGGTGTTGTACGATATCACCGAGCGCAAGCAGGCGGAGCAGGAACTGATTAAAGCCAAAGAGAAAGCCGAAGAGAGCGACCGCCTGAAATCGGCTTTTCTCGCCAATATGAGCCATGAGATCAGAACCCCGATGAACGGTATTCTGGGCTTTACCGGACTGCTTAAAGAACCGCATTTAACCGGAGAAGAGCAGCAGCAGTATATAAGCATGATTGAAAAAAGCGGCGAACGGATGCTGAATATCATCAACGACATCATTAACATTTCAAAAGTCGAATCGGGCCAGATGGAAATTTTTGTTTCAGAAACGGGTATCAACGAGCAAATCGAATACATTTTCACCTTTTTCAAGGTGGAGGTGGAGCAAAAGGGTTTACAGATCTTCTATAAAAATCAGCTGCCGGCAAAAGAGGCCATTATAAAAACAGACC
>Ga0257141_1000252_pt1 | contig 10043 bp, 1 predicted proteins | sample saktaT_17_FD_193544 | JGI IMG/M metagenome (GOLD analysis project Ga0257141, IMG submission 193544) | Metatranscriptome of saline water microbial communities from Sakinaw Lake, British Columbia, Canada - sak_2011_1_27_36m (Metagenome... | ecosystem: Environmental > Aquatic > Non-marine Saline and...
AATCATTTGAATTTTTACCCATATTTTACATACACAATCAAATATTTTTTTAACCAAATCAACAAGTAATATGAAAAAGTTTACGAATTTGATTTTGTTGATGATATTTATGTCATCAATGGTATTATTCGGACAAACGTCCGTCAATAGTACAAACTCGAATGAGGAAGCTCAGATGATGAAGCATCGGAGGCAGTTGAGCCCCAATGCTCAAACTCAGGCTGTGCCTTCTCAAAGGCTTGATGCTAAAGGGAGTACAACCTTTACCGTACAAGGTGATGGCTCTCGAGCATTAACTAATATTAACATAAAATTAACGGTTGATACTTGGTATGACGAAGCTTCTTATAATTTATGGAGTTACGCTGATAATGCTTATTATTGGGGAACCGATCAAACATTCTCGTCAGCTGGTCAAATTGTTAACCGCCTCCTTACTTTAACTGAAGGAAATTGGTATAGTGTTGATTGTTTTGACTCGTATGGTGATGGTGGTGTTTCAGGTTTAATTACTAACAACACCACTGGTTGGTTTATTACGAGCTGGATGGGTACTGATTATGGTGCCTATGGATATTTTGATTTCGAGGCTTGGGATGGTTATCCTCCTCCTGTTTATCTACCTATAACAACTTTCCCATTTTTGGCTGATTTTGAATCTGGAGTTTTATCTGGTAATCAATATGTAGAGCCATTTACAAACACATATTCAGGTGCTTATTTATCAACCGCTGCTGCATCATCATCATCATATGGTTTTTTGATGGAAGGTGGCAGTACTGGTATTGGCTGGACTGGTGGCAGTACCTCAACTACTTATGCCAATGCTTTTACAAATAATGTAACTCATCAATCTCAATTATTGATGGAAGTGCATCCTACTCCCGCTGATCCGAATAATTTATTTATGACATTTGATTTCCGTCAGAACTATTCATTTGGATGGTCATACGAATGGTTTAGAGTATTGGTTGATGGTGTTCCAATTGCTGATTTGAATGGCAAAACATATTGGAATCCTTCCACTATTTCTGGAGATGCCTGGCAAACTTTAACATTTGATCTAAATGCGTTTAAAACTCTTGCAAGCTTTGAGATTACTCTTCAAAATTCAGGTAAATATTATTATCAATACTCTGGTGGTGGCGATGTGGCCATGATTGATAACATAGAATTATTTTATGTTGGTGATCCCGGTATAGTAATTAATAATCCTGCACTTAATATGGGTGATCGCCCAATTGATGCTTGGATGAAAACAGCCAGGTTCGAGATTGTTAATAATCCTGTTGCTGGTGACTTCTCGATTACCGATGCTGAGATAGATGTTAATTTTGGTGGTTTCCTTGTTGTAGAGACACCTCCACTTCCATTCACATTAGTTCAGGGTGGAGTTACCTATGCATTTGGTATAGGTACAACAGATGCTGCTGTTACTGATGGTGCATTTGCCGGCAACTTTGCCCTTATATATGGCACACGTGGTTTAAGTCATGCAACCTATTCAGGCAATGCTTATACACCAGTTGCTGGTGATGTTTGGGAACTTGCTTTTAATGGTAATACAGCTGCTTATCCTGTAACTGTTCCTGTAGGTACATTCCGCGATAATTATGAACTGCCCGGTACGGGTGATGACGGCTGGGATGTTGTTTATAAGTTTGTATTTACTACAGATATAAACTTCAATGCTGCACTTACTGCAACAGATGCTAAACTGGCTTTGTATGCAAATGGATTTGAAGGCGTTGGTGGTCCTGATATGGACAACGAACTTTTCGCAGGCACAACAGCTCTTGCAGCTGAACTGCCAGCCGGCACATATTATATGGCTGTTAGTACAACAGGTGCTTCTTATACCCTGGGTGTAACTTTCCCCAACATGCCTCTTCCTGATGCTGCAACCTACGTTTCTCCATTTGATGGTGCAACAGGAGTTGTTAATGGTGATGATCTTGTATGGACATTTGGTGCCAATACAGTTGATTACCAGGTAATCCTTGGAACAACCTATCCACCAACAACTGTTGTTGTACCTTGGACAGATGACCTGGCTGAACTGTATGAATTGGTTAGTACACAACCTAATCTTCAGTATTTCTGGCAGGTAAACACAGGTAACAGTACCGGAACTACCAATGGAGATATTTGGGGCTTTACAGCTGCTCTTACACCTCCTTCCGGATTAGAAGTAACACTTAACGATCTGGGAACAAGTTCCACAACAGTGAGCACTTCACTTGTATGGGATGCACCTGTAAGCAGGGCTTTCTTAGGATACAATGTGTATAGAAATGGTACAAAGCTCAACACTACACTTCTTAATGTAGTATCTTATTCAGATCTTAATTTACCACGTAATGCTTCTTATACGTATTGGGTAACTGCAGTATATGATCAGGGAGAATCAAATCCTTCAAACATTAAAACAGTAACCGCCTTAGGTGTTGGAACATTTACCGGTGTGGTAACAGATGTATTAACTACTGATCCAATTGAAAACGCATCAGTAGTTATATCTGGAGATTATAATTATTTCCTAACTACCAATGCGGATGGTGAGTATTCAACATTAGCTTATGCAGGCACTTATAATTTTATGGTTACTGCAGAAGGATATGACGCTGGTATTGCTAATAACGTAGTATTGGCTCATGGCGCCACTGTAACAAGAGACTTTGCATTGTTAGAAAGTCCATATCCTGTTGGATATGTTCTTGCAGAGGAATTGAATGCTGATGAAGTTCAGATTACATGGGGCGGTGCTATACCCCCTGACCCATTCAATGAGTGGATTTATCATGATGATGGTGTTTATGCTGGAGGTCTTAGGTATACTAGTGGTGCAGCCATGACTGTGGCTTCACGATGGACTCCCGATTTACTAGCTGATTATGCAGGTTATTATTTATCACGTATTAGTATATATATCGCTCCTACTACTCCTGCTACAGCAGATATCGAACTACACGTTTGGACTGGTACTACACTAGCAAACACGACTTTGATTTATACTCAGCCTATAGCAGGAAATATTGTTCCTGGTGCATGGAATCAATTTATGCTTTCTACACCTATACTTATTTCCGATGCTCAAGATCTTTTATTTGGGTATACCTGTAGTAATTATAACATTGTTAATACTGCTTGTTCTTGGGATGCTGGTCCTGCAGTATATGAGTTAGGCGACTTACTATGGTATGGAGGTGTATTTGTAAGCGTTGTAGATTTATCGGCTACTTTCGAACATAATTGGAATTTACAGGGTTTTGTAACCAACTTTGTTACAGGAGATTCACGACCATTAATGGCACTCGAGAATTCAATCTTCTACGACGTTATGAGGAAGTCGTCAGCTCTCACCCTGGAAATGGAAGCTTCTGAAAGTAGTAGCCCTGGTGCTTTACCTCTGTATTTAGTTGATAACACACGCGCTATTGAAAGTTACGACATATACCGGAGTAAAGTTTACCAACCTGAAACTGCCGAATATATTGGAAATACCACGCAACAAATTTTCGTTGATTATGCTTGGGATGTTCAGGATTGGGGTGTTTACCAATGGTCGGTTGTTGTAAATTATACTACTCAGCAAAGTGATCCTGCTTATTCCAATCCGTTGGATAAGGATATGGAGATCATGGTATCAGCTACCGTAACTACCGATGCAGGTGACAGCCCGGCTGGTACAACGGTTACATTTACAAACACATCTGAATTGGATGAAGGTGGCGATCCTATTTATATATTTGAGGCTACACTTGGCGACGCTGGTTTTGCAGACTGGGCTGATTTCCGTAGAGGTACATATGATATAGCTGTAGTTCTTCCCGGATTTACACCAATCGATTTAACAGGCGTTGATATCTTCGAAGATGAAGACTTTGTGTGGATGCTTGAAGAAATTCTAGCCAAACCTGGCGACCTTTATGTAACCCCAACAGGTTGGGCTACATGGACCGGTGCTGGTGGTGGTGGTGGTGGATTTACCCCATATACCGAAAACTTTGATGCCGGTCTGCCAGCTACATGGACTGTTGAAAACGGAAGTTTCAGTACAGTTACGTGGGAAAATGTTGCAACTTACGATGGTGGATCTCTTGATGGTACACCATTTATGCTTGTTGATTCTGATGGGAACATGGGAGAATATATACAAGCGACTCTAATTTCACCTGTAATTGAAGGTACAGAAAATGCCACGGCTCTTTATTTAGAGTGGGATCAGAATTTCCAGTGGGTTTCAGGTGGCGATTGGGGATCAGTTCAAGTATTTGACGGAACTGATTGGGTTGAGGTATTATTCTTACAGACCGACGATCCTTACTGGCCAGCCTCAGTTCATCATTCAATTGATGTTACTCAATATGCTAATCCTGATTTCCAGGTTAAATTCTACTATGATGATGATGATTATTGGGCTTGGTACTGGGCGATTGATAACTTTGCTGTAACTGATGCCGCTGATAACGGAAGAAACGGCAAACCTGGTCGTGCATTTGCGGCATATAAAGTTTTCCTTGATGGTGCATTAATTATTGATGACTTAAGGGATACCGAGTATCAATATGGAACAACTGGTGAAGTATTGGTTGCCGGTGAAACATACACAGCCGGAGTTGCTGGAGTTTACACAATGGGACAGTCAGCTACAGCTGAGTTTGATTTTATTTATATTCCATGTGAGGACTATGATACACCAACTGCATTTACAGCTGCACAAGACGAAGGTACACTCAATATTACATTGAACTGGACCAACGTTGATGCTGCAGCCTTAGATACAATTGCTGGAGTGAACGTATATCGCGATGGTGAACTGTATGGTTTTATCGACTTTGCTGGAGGTATTGTGAATACATATACTGATGGGCCACTTGATTTTGGCACGTATAGTTATTGCATTACCTATGTTTATAATAGCGGTGCCGAAACTTGCCATGGCGTAGTTTGTGCAGATGGTGTTGAAATTAATGGCAATGCTGCTGTTGATGGTACAGTATTACAGGAAGCTTACCTTGGTGGTGAACCCATTGAAGGAGCTGAAGTTTATCTTGTAAGTGTGGATGATCCGGATATGGATTTTACATTCTATGCCGACGCAACAGGTGCTTACGGTGGCGAAATTCTTGCAGGCACGTATGATTACGTTGTTAGTGCTTTGGGATATATTACAGAAACATTGGAAGATGTTGAAGTTCCTCTAAATGCCACTGTAACTAACGATTTTATGTTAGATGAGTTTCCATTGCCACCAAATCATGTGGTTGCTACTGAGATTACTGATGATGAAGTCCTTATTACATGGGGCACCCCTATATTGCCATTCGTTCCTGTTTTATACGACTTTGAAACTGGTCCCGATGATTGGGATATCCAAGGTAACGTTAATGGATGGGAATGGGGCAATAGTGCTTCTCTATCATCTTCTTTTATGAGCTTCGCCGGAAATTCAACAAATTTTATTGCTGTTAATGCTGATGCAGCTGGTTCTGGCGGAAGTTCTATAGTTGTAAATACCACATCTCCATTACAACAATTTCAAGCAGCTGATGCTGTATTTGTAGACTTTGATTACATACTACAGGGAACTTACGGTGATGCATTGGCGGTATATTATAGTATCGACGGAGCTACTCCGGTACTTATTACGAATCTTGCATCATCAACTAGTTGGACAAACTATATGGTTGAAGTTCCTGCTGCAGCTCTTGTATCTAATGTTCAGATTATTTTCAAATATACTGAAAGTGGTACATGGGGTTATGGTGCTGGTGTTGATAATGTTGCTATTACTGATGCAAGAACCCGTAGTAATAAACCTGTATTAACCAGCATTCCTACACCTACTCGTGATATGACAGGATACGAAATCTACCGTACAACTTGTCAAACAGGAGATCTTCAATTTATGGGAATGTTACCTGCTACCGATTTGGCTTTTACTGATCATACATGGGGAGCAGCCGATCCTAACATTTACAAATGGGGAGTTGTTGCTGTTTATGAGACAAATAATTCAGAAATTGCCTTCTCTAATTGTCTTGATAAAGACATGACTACTGAGGTAAGCGTTACCGTTCTCACAAATACTGGTGATAGCCCGGCTGGAACTTTGGTACAGTTTACGAATGTATCAGAACCTGGTGCCCCTGTATTTATGACCATACTTGATGATACGGGTTACTATTTATGGGAAGATTTCCGCAGAGGTGATTATGATATCCTTGTTGACAGGTTTGGATTTACACCGATTGAAATTTTTGCTGAACCTATCTGGGAAGCTACCGATTTTGTTTGGTTACTTGAAGAGGAAGTTGTCCCTGTTGGCGATCTTCATGTTAATCCAAATGGTTTTGCTACCTGGACAGGTACACCAGGACCTCCTCCTCCTCCTCCTCCTATTCCTGTAGTTTTCGAAGATAACTTCGATGCTTACACTGCAGGTGGTCAGTTGGCTTGTCAGAATCCTGTTGATTGGACAACCTGGAGTAATCTTCCTTGTGATGCAACTGAAGATGCTTATGTATCTGATGCTTATGCTTACAGTGGAAGTAACTCAGCTGTTATTGTTCAAAACAACGACCTGGTTAAAAATCTCGATACTTATTTAACCTCAGGTGCCTATTCTACCAGGATGATGATTTATATTCCAACTGGATTTGATGGATATTTTAATGCAATGTCTGATTTTGACGGTGCATATGAGTGGGGCTTTGAGGTTTATTTCGACCTTGCTGGAGGTGGAAGAGCATTTGGCGGTAGCGCTACTGCTGTAGCCTTTACATATCCCCATGACACCTGGATGATGGCTCAACTTGATATTGACCTTGATAATGACTGGGCCGAATTTTATCTTGACGGTACCCTTATTCATGGATGGCAATGGACCCTTGGTGCTAGCGGTACTGGTGCTCTGTTACAGTTAGCTGCCTTCGATTTCTTTGGTGCAACAGCAAATACTCAAATGTATTTTGACGACTTCATTATTGAAGGACCAGAAGATGTTACTGCTGCTCGTGCACTTGAATATTACAAGGTATGGCTTGATGGTATCTTTACTGATAATACAACAGATCTTTTTTATCAGTATGATGTAACAACCTTGGTTCCAGGTCAGGAATATTACTCTGAAGTGGCTGCTTTGTACACTAGTGGTATGTCAGAAAGAATGAATTATACCTGGACTTATATGCCTTGTGATAGTTTCCCTGGACCTGCTAGTCTTACTGGAAATGTGATAGATGAGGTTGATGTACTTCTTACATGGAGTGGTACACCAGCACCACCACCACCACCACCAATCGTTATTATCGATGAAGATTTCGATAATTATACAGCTGGTGATTTCGTAGCTGTAGTTAGTCCTTACTTTACAACTTGGTCAAATTCACCTGGTAGCGCTGAAGATGGACATGTATCTGATCTTTATGCATCAAGTCTGCCTAACTCAGCGGAGGTTATACTAAACAATGACCTTGTTCTTATAATGGATGACTATACAACAGGTGTTTATACATATGAAATGAAAATGTATGTACCTACCGGATATTGCGGATATTTTAACCTGCAAAAAACAAGTACTCCGGGTCAAGAGTGGGCATTCCAGATGTATTACCAGACAGATGGAACTGCATTGGGTGATGCCGGTGCAGCAGGTGCTATTAATCATACATTCAATCATGATGAGTGGATGGATCTTAAAGTGGTGGTTGACCTTAATAATGATTGGGCAACTTACTATTTTAATGATGTAGAAATATATGGATATCAGTGGACACTTGGTACATTCGGAACTCCTGGTCTTCTTTCATTCGGTGGAGCTAACATCTTTGGTGGTGCAAATTCAACTACTACGGATACTCCATTGTTCTATTTTGATGATGTTGTATTAAGTAAACCCGCAGATGTAAGATTATCTGGTGTTAGTGCAATGTCTACATCTGTAGGCCTTAATGCTGAGGCTGATGCTAATGCTAGTCCTCGTGTAGTTGAAAATAGTCGTGCCCTTTGGGATACTCAATTTAGTTTTGATATCGATGGTCCTTCAGGGTTAGTTGGTTTAGCAGGAGCAGAAAGTGATGGAGAGTTTATCTATGCAACAAAATGGTCGGCTAGTAGTGATATTGTTAAATTTACGGTCGATGGTACTTACGTTGAAACATTCCAAATCCCTGGAGTATCTTCAGTAAGAGATCTTGCTTTTGATGGCACTTATATGTATGGAGCTGCTGCTAGTACAACAGTATACCAAATGGACTTCACAAATAAAACATTAATTTCATCTTTCACTGCACCTACGGCTGTACGTGCAATTGCTTACGATGAAGATAATGATGCTTTCTGGGGTAATAACTTCTCTACCGACTTAGTATTATTCGACAGAAGTGGAGCTACCTTAAATACTATTACAGCTCCTCCAAGTTTATATGGTGCAGCTTATGATAACTTCACAGTTGGTGGACCATTCTTATGGATATTTACTGGAACTTCTACTGGTGGTGGATGTCAGATTGAGCAAATTGATATCGCGACTGGTAATGTAACGGGTGTATCTCATAGTGTAAGTGGTGATTTCGGTGCTTATATTGCAGGAGGTCTGTATATTACTGAAGACCTTGTTACCGGTAAACGTACCATAGGTGGTACTGCACAGGGAACGCCAGACCTAGCATTTGGTTATGAACTTGGCGACACTGGTGGCGGCGGTGGCGGCGGTTTCGATCCAGGTCCGATTATCGGAGCCAATGTATACCGTGACGGCGTATTGATTGCTGAAATGGTACAGGATACTTTCTATCTTGACCTTGCACTTAACTATGGCTTGTATGAATACTGCGTAAATCTTGTTTATGAAGAATTGGCAGAATCATGTACAGGTTCATGTATTGATGTTGAAGTTACTGAAGATTGCGCAGCTCCAGAGGATCTGACTGCAGAACTTGAAGGAACCAATCTCGTACATCTGTTATGGGATCAATATGTTCCACCATCAGGAGAATGGTTATCCTACAATGACGGATCATTTGAAAATGGTTTATGTTCAACAGCAGGTGGTGCCGGATTGGCTCAAGTATTTACTCCATCTGAATATCCTGTTACCGTATCAGAGGTTAGATATTATAATGATGCTTATGGTGCCCCTGCGCAAGAGAATGAAGTATATGTATTGACCGGAGACGGTGCTACAGTACTGTCAGGACCATTTAGTGTTATCGGTGAACCTGGTGATGCCTGGGTAACTGTTGATATTGACGATGTTACTCTTACATCAGGTACATTTATGGTATACACAGCAAATGTTCTTCCTAACGGGCCATTTGTTGGTGTAGATGATAGCTTCTATGATGGTTCATTATTCTTTGGTTCACCTGGTGCTTTCACTGAATTAGGTGTTTACGGTTACTACTACGTTGGTAGTCATGAGGCTTATGTTACTTATGGAGTAAGTGCAAACGTGGCAGCTAATTCTATTTTATTAAGCCCTGCTTCTGGTGGAACCGGGATTGAACTTGCTGTATCTAACCATGCTTCTGGTGAGGTTGTTAGACCTGCTGATCCCTCAAGATCATGGATAGGTTACAACATCTACAAAGATGGAGATTTATTAGAAGCCTTGTGGCCTGATAATTTCTATGATTATACCGAAACACAGACAGGTGAAATTTGTTATACAGTAACCGCTGAATATAGTTATTGTGGTGAGTCTGATCCTTCAAATGAAGCTTGTGTTGATATCCCTGTAGGCATTGATGGGATAGGAGGTGAAAATGTGATTTCATTGTATCCTAACCCAGCCACTGACCTGGTAAATGTTACATCTACACAGAAGATGAATCGTCTGACTGTAATAAATTATGTTGGTCAGGTAGTTTATAATGAAGATGTACATGGTTCTACAAGAGTTGAGTTAAATACTGGCTCATTTAAGACAGGAGTATATCTTGTTAAGATTGAAACTGAAAACGGTGTAGTTAACAAGCGTGTTGTTATTAAAAAATAATAACATCGCAGGGTAGTTACCTGCCGACACTAAAACTAAG
>Ga0257141_1000253_pt1 | contig 10031 bp, 4 predicted proteins | sample saktaT_17_FD_193544 | JGI IMG/M metagenome (GOLD analysis project Ga0257141, IMG submission 193544) | Metatranscriptome of saline water microbial communities from Sakinaw Lake, British Columbia, Canada - sak_2011_1_27_36m (Metagenome... | ecosystem: Environmental > Aquatic > Non-marine Saline and...
AGATGGGATGAAAGGACTCAGGCCTTAAATCCCATTTCCGCTTTTTCGAAACCTTAAATTTGGAGCTGCCATGACGGAACGGCCTTTGGCATCGAAGCGTATCAGAAAAAACTTTGGCAAGATTAGTAAAATCGTTGAAATTCCCGATCTTATTGGCATGCAACGGGAGTCTTTCAGGCGGTTTTTGCAAATGGATGTCCCGGCGGACAAACGTAAAGATGTCGGGTTGCAAACAGTTTTTAATTCCGTATTCCCGATCAAGGATTTTACGGGGAGTGCCTCTCTTGAGTTTGTTGATTATCGTTTTGCAGAGATCAAACATGGCGTTGAAGAATGCATTCACCGGGGGATGAGTTATGAAATCCCTGTAAGAATTACGGTCCGTCTGGTTGTTTATGATACGGATAAAGATACCGGTTCATCCAATATCCGGGATATCAAGGAACAGGAAATTTATTTCGGCACCATTCCTTTGATGACGGAAAAAGGGACTTTTATCATCAATGGTACCGAGCGGGTTGTGGTCAGCCAGTTGCATCGGTCCTCCGGCGTATTTTTCGACCACGACAAAGGCAAAACCCATACCAGCGGCAAGGTGATTTACACCTCACGGATTATTCCGGTTCGGGGTTCCTGGATCGATATGGAAATTGACCCTAAGGATATCGTATATATTCGGATTGACCGTCGCAGAAAATTTCCGGTCACATTGCTTTTCAAGGCCTTTGGCTATACGCCTGAAGACCTTCTGTCGTATTTTTACGAATCAGAAAAAATCATTGTGACAAGAGATCTTTCGGTCAACCGCTATTTCAAAGCGTTTAACGAAGAATTTTTGAAAGGTCATCGTGCAAGTCAGGACGTGATAGACCCCAATACCGGCGAAGTCGTTGTTAAAAAAGGAAGGGTGTTTACCCAGCGGATACTCAAGCGGATGAAAGCCGATAAACTGGACGCCATTCCGATTACCCTTGAAGAACTTCAAGACAAGATCGTCGCCTCAACCATTCTGCATCCGGTTACCCGCGAGGTGGTTGCAAAGTCCAATGAAATCGTCAGCGAGGACTTGCTGAATCGATTGAATAAAGCGGGCATCACCGAGTTTGAAATCCTGTTCATCGATGGAACAACCATCAGCGATTCGATTCGAAAGACACTGATTCTGGACAAGGTCCAGTCCAAAAAAGAAGCCCTTCTTGAAATCTATCGCAGGCTTCGGCCGGGTAACCCTGCAACGCCAGAAGTTGCTCAGGATTTTGTGGATCACCTCTTTTTTAAATCCGCATTTTATGATCTGTCCGGTGTGGGCAGACTTAAAATCAATCAGAGCCTGGGAATAGACAGCAATATCGATTTGCGGATTCTGCGTAAAGAAGACATTTTGCTAACTGCCAAAACCCTTATCAGGCTTCGGGATACTCAGGGAGTCGTGGATGATATTGACCATCTCGGCAATCGTCGGGTGCGGGCGGTGGGTGAATTGCTGGAGAACCAGTACCGAATCGGACTCGTCCGCATGGAGCGGGCCATCAAGGAGAGAATGAGCCTTCAAGAGGTTGACTCCCTGATGCCGCACGATTTGGTGAATCCCAAACCCGTCTCCGCGGTTGTCAAGGAGTTTTTTGGAACCAGTCAGCTCAGTCAGTTCATGGATCAAACCAATCCGCTCTCTGAAACAACGCATAAACGCCGTCTCAGCGCACTGGGCCCTGGTGGGCTCACCCGGGAGCGAGCCGGATTCGAGGTTCGCGATGTTCATCCCTCTCATTATGGTCGTATTTGCCCGATTGAAACGCCCGAGGGTCCCAATATCGGGCTGATCGTCTCGCTAAGCACGTATGCGCAGGTGAATGAATATGGATTTATCGAAACCCCATACCGGGTGGTGTCCAATGCCGCGGTTACCCGTGACGTGCGGTTTCTGAGCGCATTCAATGAAAAGTCTCATGCCATTGCTCAGGCCAATGCGGCTGTTGACGAGAACGGGAGTTTTACCGAGGCGGAAATCAACTCTCGGGTTGCCGGCGAATTTACGATGGTCAAACGTGACAATATCGAGCTGATGGATGTTTCACCCAACCAGTTGGTCAGCGTTTCTGCGTCACTGATTCCGTTTCTGGAAAATGATGATGCCAACCGCGCACTGATGGGTTCCAATATGCAGCGGCAAGCCGTTCCGCTTTTAGTCAGCCAGGCACCGCTGGTGGGGACGGGCATTGAAGGGGTAGTGGCCAAGGACTCGGGCGTGGCTGTTGTTGCAAAGCGGGATGGCGTTGTCGAGGATGTTGAAGCGGATCGCATCGTTGTCCGGCACGATATGATGGTTCAGGATACCGATAAGCCGGTTACCATCTACAATCTGTTTAAATTTATCCGATCCAATCAGAACACGTGTTTCAACCATCGGCCAATTGTTAAAAGAGGCCAGCGCGTCAAGGCTGGAGAAGTCATTGCTGATGGGCCCGCTACAGACAAGGGAGAGCTGGCGCTGGGCAAGAACGTGACGGTGGCATTTATGCCCTGGGGCGGGTACAATTTTGAAGATTCCATTCTCGTCGGTGAACGGCTGGTTCGAGAAGGTGTCTATACCTCCATTCATATCGAAGAGTTTGAAGTGGTTTCCAGGGACACCAAGCTGGGCAAAGAGGATATTACCCGAGATATTCCCAATGTCGGGGAAGATGCCCTGAGAAATCTGGATGAGAGCGGGATCATCATGCTGGGGGCAGAGGTTGTGCCCGGCGATATTCTGGTCGGCAAAATCACGCCCAAGGGCGAAACGCAGCTCTCTCCCGAAGAAAAATTGCTTCGGGCCATATTTGGTGAAAAGGCCGGAGATGTCAAGGATACGTCCTTGCGGGTGCCGCCGGGGATTCAGGGAATTGTGATTGATGCCAAGATCTTCTCTAGAAGAGGCGTGGATAAAGACGATCGGACACGCAACATTGAAGACAGTGAAATCGCTTTTCTGGAACGGGACATGAAAGACGAGCTTCTGGTGATCAAGGAAGTTGTTCAGTCGAGGGTGTTCAGCCTGCTCAAGGGCCAGGTTTGCAGCACGCAGTTTAGAAAAGGCAAGAAGGTGCTGATTCCCAAAGGTGTGCCGATTGACGATGAAATGATTGCTGAGATCTCCGTGGATCAGCTTGAGGGAATTGTGCTGAACAGTCCGGAAATCTCTGAGCAGGTTCATCAGCTTCTAGAACAATATCGGGAACAGTGCGCGCAGTGCCGGAACAATTTTGAAAGACAGGCCACTCGATTTGAAAAAGGAGATGACCTGGCTCCCGGTGTCATTAAAATGGTTAAAGTGTATGTGGCCATGAAGCGCAAACTCTCCGTGGGGGATAAAATGGCTGGCCGCCATGGAAATAAAGGCGTTGTTTCCCGGATTCTGCCTCAGGAAGATCTGCCCTATTTTGCCGATGGAACACCCGTGGACATGGTATTGAATCCGTTGGGCGTGCCTTCAAGAATGAATGTGGGGCAGGTCCTTGAGATTCACTTGGGTTTTGCGGCAAAAGGATTGGGCGACCAGATCAACCGCATGGTTGAGCAAAAGAAGTTAAGCGATCTTCGGAAAAAATTCTCCAAAATCTTTTCATCCCCCATGCCGGAAGATTCCGAAATTCGAAATCGGGTGGCCGGCATGTCCGATGATGAATTGCTTGGTTTTGCCGCACAATTCAAGCAAGGCGTTCCGATGGCGACGCCGGTTTTTGACGGGGCCAAAGAAAAGGAAATCAAGGATCTGCTTCAAGAGGCCGGACTGGATAGGTCTGCGCAAAGCACGTTGTATGACGGGCGGACCGGCGAGCCTTTTAAGGAAAAGATCACGGTCGGAACCATGTATATGCTAAAGCTCCATCACTTGGTTGACGATAAAATACATGCCAGATCCATCGGCCCGTATTCACTGGTCACACAGCAGCCCCTGGGGGGTAAAGCTCAGTTCGGAGGTCAGCGTCTGGGTGAAATGGAAGTGTGGGCAATGGAGGCATATGGGGCTTCCCATGCGCTTCAGGAATTTTTAACGGTAAAATCCGATGACATGGCCGGAAGAACCCGAATGTATGAAAAGATCGTAAAAGGTCAGAATTCGCTTGAACCCGGTATTCCCGAATCATTTAAAGTTCTGACCAATGAATTGATGAGCCTGGGATTAGATGTTACGCTGCTCGAAGATTGATGACTGCGTAGGAGTCCTTCGGTTGCGTTATCGCTAAACCTTTTCACCATGGCAGCGTTAACTACCGGGTCATGCCCAGGTAGTTAACGCGACGAATGTCACGGTCATTCAAATTCTGACTTTATACGGTTCCAGCAAGAATAATAAGGAGAGAATTTTTGGAAACGCTATACGATTTTTTCGCCAAACCCATGGATCCCAAACGGTACACAGGTGTACGAATTGCCCTGGCATCTCCGGAGCAGATCCTCAAATGGTCCCATGGTGAGATAAAGAAGCCGGAAACCATTAATTATCGAACGTTTAAACCCGAACGCGATGGGTTGTTCTGCGCAAAAATATTTGGCCCGACTAAAGACTATGAATGTAATTGCGGCAAATACAAACGGATGAAACACCGGGGTGTCATCTGTGAAAAGTGCGGTGTGGAGGTCATACAGTCTAAAGTACGCCGGGAACGCATGGCGCATATCGAGCTGGCCTGCCCCGTGGCGCATATCTGGTTTCTCAAAAGTCTTCCCAGTAAAATTGGTAACCTGCTGGACCTGACGCTCAAAAACCTTGAAAAAGTTCTGTATTTCGATAGTTACATAGTTATTGATCCGAAAGAAACGACCCTGGTGCGCGGCCAGCTTCTTTCGGATGATAAATACCGCGATGCCCTGGAAGCATTTGGCTCTAAATTTGAAGCCGGTATCGGCGCCGAGGCCATAAAAACGCTGCTGGATGATATTGACCTTCAGGCGATTTATCAGCAGCTTCGGGTCGAAATCCGTACGAGCAATTCATCCGCCAAACGCCAAAAAATGGCCAAACGGCTGAAAATCGTGGATGCCTTCAGGCGATCCGGTATCGACCCCACCTGGATGATCATGGATGTCATCCCGGTATTGCCGCCGGATCTGCGGCCCTTGGTTCCACTTGAAGGTGGCCGTTTCGCCACTTCCGATCTCAACGATCTGTATCGTCGGGTCATCAATCGGAACAACCGGTTGAAACGCCTGATCGAACTGCGGGCACCGGATATCATCATCCGAAATGAAAAGCGCATGCTCCAGGAGGCTGTGGATGTTCTTTTTGATAATGGCCGTCATGGAAGGGTCATCACCGGAACCAATAAACGTCCGCTGAAATCGCTCAGCGACACGCTGAAGGGAAAGCAGGGCCGGTTTCGTCAGAATCTGCTGGGCAAACGCGTGGATTATTCCGGCAGAACGGTTATTACCGTGGGTCCGAATCTCCGGCTTCACCAGTGCGGTCTTCCAAAAAAGATGGCCCTGGAGCTTTTTAAGCCCTTTGTCTATTACCGCCTGGAACAAAAGGGGCTGGTGCAAACGGTTAAAAGCGCCAAAAAAATGGTTGAAAGTGAAGACCCCCAGGTTTGGGATACCCTTGATGAAGTGGTGCGCGAATATCCGGTGATGCTAAACCGTGCGCCCACACTCCACCGGCTGGGAATTCAAGCTTTTGAGCCGATTTTGATTGAGGGAAAAGCGATTCAGCTTCATCCGCTCGTGTGCACGGCATTCAATGCCGACTTTGACGGTGACCAGATGGCGGTACATATCCCCCTTTCGGTCGAGTCTCAGATTGAAGCCCGCATCCTCATGCTGTCCAGCAACAACATCCTTTCTCCGGCAAACGGAAGCCCCATTATCGTTCCCAGTCAGGACATCGTTCTGGGTATTTACTATATGACCCGCGAGGTGGCGGGCGCCAAAGGCGAAGGCATGTTGTTCGCGGGTCCCGAAGAAGTTCGCTCGGCTTATGACGCCGGAGTTGCAGCTCTTCATGCCGGGATAACGGTGCGTATTCATGGAAAACGCTTGAAGTCAACCGTGGGCAGAATGCTGCTGTGGGAAATCATGCCCAAGGATACGGTGATGGTGCTTCGCCGCATCATGACGCTAACCCGTGAGGATGCCTTGCAGGTAAAAGAAGAACTTGCAGGCGGCGCTTCATTTACGGCATTGGTTCAAAGGTATTCTCAACATCCGGACAAAGCGCACAAGGGACTGATCGGCCGTCTTAGAAGCGAGGAGTTCAAGCGGGTATTTCCGGCAACCGAAGAAGAGGTTGACGCATTGTTTTCGCTGAATCCCGGCGATACCAGCGAGATTATGAGCTTTGACGACGCCTACCATGTTTTTGAAGTCATAGATCGCATGCCTGAGATTCCCTTTGATGTGATTAACAATGTGATGGATAAAAAGTCGCTTCGCGATCTGGTAGATTATGCCTACCGGAACCTGGGACCGAAGTCCACAGTCATTCTGGCAGACCGGATTAAAGACATCGGCTACCGGTATTCGACAGAGGCCGGACTTTCCATTTCCATCGATGCCATGATTATTCCGGATGCAAAAGCGAAAATTTTAAAACTTGCCGAAGAGCGGGTTAAGGAAATCGAAAAGCAATACACGGAAGGGCTGATTACGCCGGGTGAAAAGTATAACAAGGTCGTCGATATCTGGGCCAAGGCTACGGATGATGTTGCCAACGAAATGATGGAAGCCATGAAAATGGAAAAAGTCGATAAAGACGGCAAATCCATTTTCCAGGAAAGCATGAATCCCATTTACATGATGGCCGATTCGGGAGCCAGGGGCAGCAAGGATCAAATGCGCCAGCTTGCGGGCATGCGCGGACTGATGGCCAAGCCTTCCGGAGAAATCATTGAAACGCCGATTACGGCAAATTTTCGTGAAGGACTTTCGGTTCTTCAGTATTTCATCTCGACGCATGGCGCTCGAAAAGGCTTGGCCGATACGGCATTAAAAACAGCCAACTCCGGATACCTGACCCGGCGACTGGCGGATGTGGCTCAGGATTGCGTGGTCAGCGACGATGATTGCGGGACGCTGATGGGGGTAGATGTAGAGCCCTTGACAGAAGGCGGCGAAGTGATTCAGCGCCTTGGGGACCGTATTCTTGGGCGTGTGTCCTGTGAAGACATTTTGGACCCCTATACCGATGAAATCCTGTTTACGACGGGAACCGAACTGGATGAAGTTGCGGTCAAGATTATTGAAGACGCCGGCTTGAAAAAAGTTCGGATTCGAAGTGTTCTGACCTGCAAATCCGATCATGGCGTTTGTGCCAAGTGCTATGGTCGCGACCTGGCGCATGGCCGCACGGTCGAAATCGGACAGGCCGTCGGGATTCTGGCGGCCCAGTCCATCGGGGAACCGGGAACCCAGCTGACGATGCGCACCTTTCATATCGGTGGAACAGCCAGCCGTCGCGTGGAACAGGCGGATATTCGAGCGCGGGTGGACGGTGCGATAAAATTTCACGATCTGGTTGTCGAGCCCAATTCTGAAGAACACGAAATCGTAATGAACCGCAAAGGTGGGGAATTTGCCATCATCGGTGAAACCGGGCGAAAACTGGAGCAGTTTACCGTGATTTTTGGCGCCCATGTTCATGTGAAAAACGATCAAAAGGTAAAGGTCGGAGATCTGCTGGCAACCTGGGACCCCTTTACCACCCCGATTATTTCGGAAGTCAAGGGTACGGTAAAATTCGGTGATATTACACAGAACAAAACCATGCAGGAAAAAGTGGATCCGGTTACCTTGAAATCGAGCCGAACCATTGTCGAGTCCAAAAACATCGACGAACGGCCTAGAATATCGATCAAGGACGATGACGGAAAGACCGCCAAGCTGACAAGATCCAGCGGATGGGCCCGTTATATGCTGCCCGTGGACGCCATCTTGCTGGTGGAAGAAGGGGACGAGGTCAAGGCTGGCGATGTGGTGGCCAAGCTGCCACGGGCTACGACCAAGACAAAGGATATTACCGGTGGTCTTCCGCGGGTGGCTGAACTGTTTGAAGTTCGAAAACCGAAGGAAATTGCTGTCCTGAGTGAAATCGACGGCTATGTCGCGATTGCAAAGAGCAGCAAGAAGGGAAAGCAGAAGGTGACCATTACGCCGGTCGATGTCGGCGAGAAAAAAGAGTACCTGATTCCCCGTGGAAAACACATCAATGTGATTGAAGGAGATTATATCCGGGCCGGAGAGCCGCTCATCGGCGGATCCAAAATTCCCCAGGATATTTTGAATATCAAGGGCGAAATCGAACTGGCGCGATATCTGGTAAATGAAGTCCAGGAGGTTTACCGGCTTCAGGGCGTGCGCATCAACGATAAGCATATCGAGGTCATTGTTCGGCAAATGATGCGCAGGGTTAAGATTACACAGGTCGGAGACACCGATTTTATCCAGGACGAGCAGATCGACAAGCTCCGATTCCAGCAAGTCAACGCAGACATTGTCGATAGAATTTTCGAAGAAGAGGACAGTGTCGGCAAAATTGTTGCCAGGCATGGCGTTCCGGCAAAGGCAGAGCCGCTGATCCTGGGCATCACCAAAGCATCGCTGAGTACCGAAAGCTTTATTTCAGCAGCTTCGTTTCAGGAAACCACAAAGGTTCTGACGGATGCCAGCATTGCCGGTGCCGTGGATTGCCTTCGCGGTCTGAAAGAAAATGTGATCATGGGAAGAACCATTCCCGCGGGAACCGGATTTCCGGCGCATCGCGACATCAGAATCGATGCATCCTAAAGCAGTAAAGAGACAAAAGACTTGACAAATTATACGAATCTATATAAAAGAACTAATTTTACTTTATGCAAGTTCTAATTTTGTTCCAATTGAAGCGATCGAAGGGGAAAAAATGCCTACAATTAACCAGCTGGTAAGAAAGGGAAGAGATCGGGTCAAGAAGAAGACCAATACGCCTGCACTGAAAGGAGCGCCTCAGAAAAGAGGGGTTTGTACCCGAGTATACACTTCAACGCCCAAAAAACCGAACTCCGCGCTCAGAAAAGTCGCCAGGGTAAGGCTGACAACCGGTATTGAAATCACGGCGTATATTCCGGGTATCGGACACAACCTTCAGGAGCACTCGGTTGTGCTGGTTCGCGGGGGCCGCGTGAAAGATCTTCCCGGTGTGCGATATCATATCATCAGAGGAACACTGGATACGTTAGGCGTGGATGACCGGAAGCAGAGCCGATCAAAATATGGAGCCAAGAAACCCAAATAAATTAAGATGTCGATCGCTTAAGGGTTAACAAGTAACTTTTTAGAGAAAATGGTGTAGGATATGCCCAGACGAAGAGAAATCGCTGAAAGAGTCATCATCGCGGATGCAAAATACGACAGTAAGCTGGTGGCCAAATTTATCAAATCAATCATGCGGGATGGGAAGAAGAGTATCGCAGAATCCATTCTCTATAATGCTTTCGGTATCATCGAAAAAAAGACGAGCGAAGCACCGCTGAAAACATTCGAGCAGGCAGTTGATAATGTCAGGCCCATCATTGAGGTAAAATCCAGGCGCGTGGGTGGATCAACTTATCAGGTGCCCACGGAGATCCGGCAGTCACGGCGGACAGCTTTGGGAATTCGATGGCTCATCAATTTTGCAAGGAAACGATCCGAGAAAAGCATGGCGGAAAAACTGGCAGCGGAAATAATGGATGCTGCCAACAACAGAGGATCTTCTGCAAAGAAAAAAGAAGATACCCATAAAATGGCTGAAGCCAATAAAGCCTTTGCGCATTACCGGTGGTAGTCTCTGGTGGTAATCTCTGGCCGAGGGCAGCAGCCTTCTGGATATTCCATCACGCCATACAAAGGCACAAAAAAAGAGGTTTAAGCCATAAAAGGCATCCGGATACCGCAGGGACCGGAACCCTAACCACACTCTGTTCCAATGCGATAATAAAGTGTACGCTGGCAGCTTGAAAGAAACGGATTGACCGTAAAAAAAGGAGGACAGTGAAATGGCGAAGGAAAAGTTTGATCGGTCGAAACCGCATGTGAATGTG
>Ga0257141_1000255_pt1 | contig 10028 bp, 1 predicted proteins | sample saktaT_17_FD_193544 | JGI IMG/M metagenome (GOLD analysis project Ga0257141, IMG submission 193544) | Metatranscriptome of saline water microbial communities from Sakinaw Lake, British Columbia, Canada - sak_2011_1_27_36m (Metagenome... | ecosystem: Environmental > Aquatic > Non-marine Saline and...
GTTATTATCCCAACTGTTTCTTCCCATCACATCTCGGAAATACAGTTGCACCGTATTCACATTAACTGCCATGGACATTTCCGCTGGATCGGAATTGAACCAGTTAGTGGTCGGCCGATAAGCAAAAGAGTACGCATCTGTGTATGTGCCACCACTGCCTTCATTAAAAATTTGCCAATGGTTTGCTGGGTTATGTAAGAAGAACATCGCGGACGCATCTGTCCAGCCATCCACCGTACGAAGGCCGTCATCTCCTGTAACACGTGTCTCTGATGGCAAGATTTGCCCAGTAATCGGTACTGCTGTTCCAACTGCGTTTGGAGTCAGACTCTTAATGTCGTTATAGGCATTGATGATCGTACCATCCATCGCATCCACCCAATAACGCCAATATCCCGGGATTTTGCCCCCCCCCCGGGGGTACGTTAATTCTAACTCATACGCCAGCCGCGGCTCTAGGTGGTTTCGGGCGTACACAACGAGCTCCGGGCTTTTAGCGACCGCGATCTTGCTGTTATCACCTCTCGTGCTTAAGTCCGTCTGCGCAATTCGAAGGGCATCTTTATCTTTTAAGGAAGGCTTGGTAACCACGCGAATATCCTTGATATATTCACCATTCACTTCGTAGGCTGACCCTTCTGGGTCAAAGTGAACAATCAGACTCCCCCCGATCACACGCAAGCCTTGATAATGCTGTTCCATACGGATATGCGTATTTTTTTGTTCATCAGCGATTACCTTTCTCTTCTGGAATTCCGCTTTTGCATCCGTTATGCCAAAAAGCGGGGAAACAGCATCCAACAAAACTACAGGATCATTTCGCAAGACCCCTCGCCCTTTTCCCGTAAAACTCCGATTGCCTAAATCTTTTCCACGGACAGAACGGGGTGCCTGGAAACGATCATCCCAAAGTATTTTAACCCCTTCCTTTTCAGCAGTTGCACGGCTTTCTGTCTGCTGCTGCGTCGCCACGCACTTGGCATGTGCTAACCGATTTGTCGAAAGAGATGCCATTGCTGCCTTGGCTTTGCCACGATCTGACAACGGAGCGGCCTTAAACGCAAGCACTGAAAACGCCATCCATGAACAGGCGATTCCTAGCCATAAACTTCTGGTAATTCCTAACAGCATAACTCTAACAGGCCATTTCAATCTCTCAAATCAAGAAGTGCTTCAAAAATTATAACACGAATTCCCTCTTGCCCCTGGTTCAGGGCAAGAGAGAATTCGTTTGTCATTATTGTACATTGTAGCTTTCGACAACTTCAACATAGAAGAATCCGACCGTACCTGTAATCATTCCATCCGTCACGGTACTTTTGCCCGTCTTCGTGCCGTTCTCATCCACCGTAGCCGTCGCTGCCGAGACAACCGGCCACGGCCGAGGTGTCGCAAGGGTAGGCGAGTAATGCACATTGTACGTGTAGGTCTTTACAGTAGCAGCACTCGTTGCAGGGGCTGTCAGGCTCTGGAGCGTCTGCACGAAGAGGTTATCAGATTGTGCTGGTTTCCCTGGCGTTAACGCCCAGTTCAACGTCGCATCACCCGTTGCAAAGTCCAACGTCTGAATTGTGACGGCCGGAGAGGTCGCCAGGGTCGTCACCCCACCCGCTACCGCCATGCTGAAGAAGACATTCTGCTGTGCGCTTGAACCGAACATCATGGACGTCAACATCCTCATGAAGCTGCTTGAATCGCTAATCAGGCTCGGATTGATTTCGGCGTCGCCACGATAAGACCACGCGTCTATCGGACCCAAGTTGGTGAGGGTACCCGTGAGCTGATACTCGTAGGAGTCTGGGAACCAGTCCTGATCCGTATCGCTGTCTTCGATGTAGACGGTGACGAGCGGGCTTATCGACGATGCTTTGACCTCAATAGGCCTGACATCATAGATCGCCTTGTTTTCCCCATAGTAATTCGCATAGCCCCATGACTCCCAATCCTCTCGGGTGCCATTAGCATTGGAATCGATAAACGCGCGCACGTAGTAAGTGCCCGGTATCAAGCCGCGCATCGCGACTGCGTTCGTCGCAGACAGGCTCATATTCGTGAGCATGGCGCCCTGACTGGCTGTATAGGCGTACTGAGCAACCGGGAAGCCTGTGAACCCGCGGTTGTTAAAGACCTGCAGGATCACGTTGGTCGAGACGTTCGTGACGGCTCCAAAGTACTTCACCACAGCCCGGAGCTGCCCATAGCCAGACGAGGAGCCGTTTAAGTTCGTCGCTGTGCCTGCCGGCGGCATCGGCGTGTTAACATCCCAGCGGAAGATCTTCCAGGCAGACCATTCCAAATCCAGTGCATTAGCGGTACTGTATTTCGAATTCAACATCTGCACGCGCCAGTAGTAAACACTGTTGTTGACGGTGTTCTTGTCGCCCATGTAGAACGGAGCATCCCAGATGTAATTCCCTGTCTGAGTATCCATCAACGGCACTTGGCGAACCGTGATCGGATAGACCAAGGTGTTTCCTGATATCGAGCCACGACGCAGTTCGAAGGCGAAGGCATTATAGCCGCCATACGTGGAGGTCAACGTCCAACTGAACGTCGGCCGGGCCGAGTAGACGTATGCGCCATGTGCCGGCGACACGGTCGTCGCGACGGCACGCGCGCTGTCGAACCTGTTCGTGAAGGTCGCGACAAGGGTGTTATTGGTCGCAGGCTCCGTGTTGCCGACATACACATTGTATGAAATAGCACTGACCGTAGCGGGTACAATGATGTTATTGAAGCCCCAATCCAGCCCATAGCCTCCATAGATCGGCAGGGTCATTAGGTCACCCTCATGGATATAATCACGTCCGGAAATGGTCTTGTCAAAGACTGTTGTCCCTTGCGTGAAATTACTGGTCTGTACAGTCGAACGAATGATTCGGACGCGATTATAACCTGCCCCAGTCGCCTGCTGTCCACCGCCTTGCGCGGTTCCTGTCCCGAAGATGACATCTTCAGAGCGCAACCCTGTGGTCAAGGAGAGTCGCAGGTTGTTTGGCGTGTAGTCTGTCAACTGGACGTCGAGCGCATTATCATCCCAACCGATCTCCGTTGCAAACGGCGTCCCGACACCCGCTGGCTCACCCGCATCCCATGCGCCACTACCGTCTTTATCAATAAAGGCGAAGAAGTAGTTCTTGCCTTCCTTCAGCGCGCCTGTTGTGGCACGTCCCAAGTAGATGTGCTGCGGCCAGCCAGTCAGCAGCTTGGTGTCATACGTCATCTGGAAGAAAGAGATGGCCGCTTCGATATAACTGGTACGGTTTGTTGGGTATGTTGTCTCATCCAGGATAATGTCACCGCTCGCACCCATGTTAAAGACCATTTCGCCTGTGACATAGTTGATGGTTCCTAACGGGTGCCAAACATTATTGATGTCCATGGAATAGATACCACCATTGTAGTCGAAAGCTGTTTCAGCCGTTGCTTTTGTCCAACTGTCTGTCATCTGAAGATGTATCGTTCCCGGCACCACCGACCCCGGCGAGAGGCGCGTGCGGATGATCTTGTTCGCATAGAAGCCGAGTGACAACGTGTTCGGCTGAACACCCGTCTGCCCAAACGCGACAGTCCATGTCGCATCTGCATTCCCGTTCATCAAGGGATCAGAGAAAGCCTGAATCACGACATCTCCGCTTGCTTGGAGACCCCTATAATTGATGCGAGTATTCACAGTCGGAATCGGATATTCAAAGTCTGTGATCCCATTCACCAGGGCCCGTTCGCGCAGATCCGGGCGCGCAGAGGCAACGCCCTGACTGTAACGTGCCTCAGCCCAGTTAGACCAGCCATCGACGTCATAGTCTGTCTTTGAATCATACACATACGGATTTGCCGAGCTGGGCGTGTACATCTCTTCCCACCAGTCTTCGATGAAGTCATGGTCGGAGAACATCGCGCTGTAGGTCAGCTTACTACCGGTCGGCTTCATGAAATAGTCCGAGACCGGCTGTGTCGGATTGGTCTTGAACTTCAACGGATTCAAATAACCGAACTGATATACTTCCGTAATCTGGTATTCCGCGTAGTTCGAGAGCGCATCCTTGTCTGGATCACCCAACGGACCGCTTTCGCCGGTCGAATCCATAATATTCAAATTAAACAGGCGCTTCCACCAATCTGGCAAGCCATCGCCATTGCTGTCAGCAATCTGAGCGAACGGAGTATTGTAGTCGGCTGTGTTGGCTGCATCTGGCAACAGGCCCTTGGCCAAATCACGCTGATAGGCTTCCCCGTATGTCATGCCATTTACTCTGTAATAGGCATTTGTACCATTATAGAGGTCGTTCCAGAGGGCTCCTGGTGCGAAATGCAACGCTGTCCACCATTCCGGCAGACCGTCATCGGTTGTTCCGCTGTTCTCCAGCCAATTACCTGACGCGCCCAGATCGTCCCAGAAATCGACGCACTGCTTCGCCCAGGCATCACCGATCGGCAGCAGGTCAATGGCCTGCGTCGTATTGTATGTGAACCCGTAAGGATTGTTGTTGTTCGGGAAACTGTTCTGCGTTTCGATGTTGCCTGCTGCACGACGCGTCCAGTAGATGGAATCGGAGACAACATTGTCATTGAAATACGTGGTCACACCATTTGTGCTCGTGAGCGCGGTCAAGCGCGGCAGGTGCGCCACCACGTTCTCAATCCACGGCAGATAGTGCCAGTTGGTGTACACCATACTCTTCACCAAACTACTATTCCACCAGTTGACCATGGCTCCAGCGGCATCACGGTTCGGACGATTCGTATTGACCGCACCCGTATTGAACCCGCGCGGCACCTGGGCAACGTACTGCTCAGCGTTGGCACTGAACAGGTTGTTGAAGGTGTAGTAATTCATCAAGATCGGCGAGAGGAAGTTATTCGTCGAGAGCGCACTGCGGGCAGCACCGTTGTTCAGCTCTCCCAGAATCAGCGTCCGGTTATCAAGAATGTCAGTCCGTGTGAAGGGCTTCCTGTAGTTATCATTGATCTCCTGGTTACTGCGTGCACCGTCCCAGACGCGGACCTCATCGATCCAGCCGCAATAGAATTGGCCGTAGAGGCCCCAGGTTGCATCCCAACTCATTGAAGAACCAATGCCGATGCCCAGTGACGATAGTTCTCTGCTTCCAGCACCTATTGTCAGCGCCCCTGAATAATAGACAATGTTATTGATATCACCTTGTGTCGGGTATCTCCGAACAACAATGCCGGTCGCAGGAATCAAGGCCGTTGACACGTCGCCTTGCGAGACGCCGTTGATCAAGAGCGTGAACTTCTGTGTCCGGCCATCCATGCGAGCGGCCACGTGGACCCACTTGTTGGAGACGACCTTCTCGCCGAAGAGACGTACGGAGTCGGTATACTCATCATGCCCGCCGGCATTGTCGAAGCCGCCAAATACACGGCCGTCCGTCGCGATACCGATCAGGAAGTTCCGGCGCAGACGAGGCCCAACAACATCGCTGGCATCTGCTGGGCCATAGTCAAAGGCGCGCTCAATCAGGATCTGATCATTGGCACTTGTCACCCATTCCGGCCGCGCCCACAATTCAACAGTGAAGCTGCGGAACGCCTGCTCCATGTCCGCGAAGCTCTGTCCGACAACTGTGTTCAAAACCGAATATATGTACGGAGAGGTCGCAGCGGAGTTCGCACCGCTGAACCAGATCGCCTGACGACGGATCGGATCTTCACTGTCGCGCGGATCAGACTTCGTATTCCGGTTTGCAATCAATTCATCCTTGTCCGAGACCCCGTCGTTATCCGTATCATACCCTTCGTTCATTTCAAAGGGGTAGGTGAAGAGCGGAACGAGCACTGGCGGCCAGAAGAACATCGACCGATGCCCCCCCCGGCTCCCTGGCGAATAAAACCGCGCCGTAATGCTATTGGTATTCGACGGATCTGTCATCCAGATCGGCGAGGGATCGGTGTTGTAGTTTTCCACCAACGGCGTATTGACGGCCAGCATCTCTTCCAGATTCAGGAGACCGTCAGCATCCGGATCGGCATCCGGCTTGCCGTTCAACCACGGATAACGTACAAAGTCCATTTGGAACGTTGACCCATCAAGAAACCAGTTAAAGCCGTATGTCACCAGAGGCACACCGTTGACAATCCAGGCATACGCAACCCGGTCATCCAGGAAGTCCAGTCGAATACCATACCCCAGCAACGGATTCAAGCCGTGATACAGCTCATAATAATCGTCCATGTTGTCATAGTCGGAGTCTGGATTGTTCGGATCTGTCGAGCAATACCCGTTCGGACCCGCAGGGAGCATAAACCACAGGACGCCGCCCGGGGCGGGCCATTCGAGACGCGTCTGATCCCATTGATTCGTCACCTCTGTGAAGAGGTCGCCTATTTGGAAGGTACTGTCCATGGGTTGACCGAGATAGCCCGTAATCAGGTTAGTCACCGTCGCATCATTCGGAATCGCCCCCCTCGGTATATCATAGCGGTAGCCACGGATGGACTGCGTCATGTACTCCTGGTAGCTGGCAAGGCCATCAAAGTCCGTATCCTTATTCGCGTCTGCGACAGTCCCGTCCTGGCCATTGGTGATGGTCATGGCGACAAACACGGCAGGCTGTCCTGGGAGGACAGGCGGCAAGGTCGTGGTTCCATCAGCAGCAATTGGAGAGCCGGAGAACTGGGCTTCCCAGGGATCCGGGAGTGCATCACGGTCGGTATCCACCGAGCATGGGTTCAAGCCGCCGCCTGCGATGCAGGTGCCGCCATTGTCCACTGCGTTGCCATAGATGAAGGCGCGTTCGCCACCATCCGTCAAAGCATCACCATCGGTATCAATACTCCACGGATCCGTCGGCCAGAATTTGTTGACCCAGTAGGTGTCCGCATGACCTACGGGACGCTGGATGGTCACCACACCGATCATGGGATTAGCATTTGTCATGCCGCCATAATAGAGATTAGCATTCAGATAGGGTGTCAGTGAGTCTGTACCCCAGTACTCACATTGATAACTCACGCCATCATCTAGTATGTTCACATTCGGCAATTCAGCATTCCAAGGCGAGTAAGTAAAGTCGACATCACCAGACTTGGGAGTCGTCGCCACATAGAGTTCCCAGCCATCGGGTACACCGTCCGCGAGTGCCGGCGTAGCATCTGTGTCCGGTGTCCGAGGATGCGTCGTAAAGCGGGCCCAAGCATCCTGCACCAAGAGGCGCGTGCTTCCACTATTTGAGATTGCCGTATTCACTTGGTCTGTCCACCCATCCATGCCGTTGAGCTGGAGTTCGTACATGAACTTCATCAACAGATATTCATCCACTGCTGTAAAGGGGCGTGTATTCGGTGCGTCACTATACCTAGCTTCAAAGCGTCCGATAACACCAATCCAAGCTGTCCGCGGATCAAAGCCATATTCATCGCGCACTTGGAAATGCATGATCAGTACGTTCATGTTTGTCGTCGCTGGCCCAGCGATCTGATTCGCAGGCGTCAGAACAGTATTAGTAACCGAGCGTCCAACAGCCCAAGGCCCTGTTGCATCATTGCCATAGCGATAAGCTGTGGTGAGTGTCGTATCAATCGGATTATTCGCTATATCAAGTGCCACAAGGTAGTGATTGGTTGAAATCACGGCATTACTCGATATGACCACCTGAATGTGCTGACGCATAGCAGTCGAGATGGCGAAGTAGTCGCCATCTGGATTATTTCGTGAAGGCAGGGTTCCGTCACGGCCATCCTGGGGATTAAAGCCATTTAAAAGTTCCCATCCATCAGCCATACCATCACCATCGGTATCCCAGTTCGTCGGATCCGTGCCAATGGTCAGTTCTTCAACATCCAAGAGACCATCATTGTCAAAATCGTCGATCCAACGGTTGTCGTTATAGGTCGAGCGCGGTGCCGTCGGATCGAAAGCCAAGATAATTTCGGACCAGTCGATCATGTCGCCCTGCGCGATGTTGAGCGGATTGTAGCGCGAGCCCTTGCGGCCAAACTTGGAGGATTGATAGTAGAACCAATACTCCCAGCCATCTGGCAGACCGTCACTGTCGGTATCGTTCATCGTCGGGCTGGTCAGCGGGTCATCGTTGAAATCGGGGACAAAGGGTGTATCCAGCCGTTTGCCGATAACGCCGTCATACCCACGGATTTCCATAAAGGCTGTAAAGGCGTTCACCGCGACATCGTCCTGCGCCGTATTTGGATTCGGGATCGGGCGGAAGTCCATGATACCTTGATTATCCCCTGTCGGATAGACCGGCAGAAAGTCCGCGTCCACGTTGTAAGCACTGAGGTTCTGGAACCAAATGGGGTCGAGGGCTGTATCCGTACCCCCTGCGGCTGTCGGATCCATGAAGTAGGTCTGAATGCGGTTATCCGGAATACCGTCATGGTTGATGTCGCCGCATCCGTCACCCGCGGCATATTCAATACTGAAGATGGCACTGACTTGCACCAGGGTGCCGTTCAGTGTTGTCGTGCCACCTGCGGTACCCCCTGTGCCGACTGTGCCCGTCGGTAAATTGATAATCGTCGTCGCCGGCGCGAGAGGCTGCGTCACGTGTAACGGATTCTGGAAGGCCGCGAGCGGGCCATCCCAAGCGAAGAAGAAGCTCTGCTTGGCCGAACCCACCTTCGGATCTGGAATCGCGCGCAATTGCGCCGTGAGCGCATCCGCGCTAAAGTAGAAGGTATAGAAGTATTCAGGCGCACCACTATCCAATGACGGGCTCGCGGCGGGGGCGACGATCGTGCCTGTTCCCAGCCCTGTAAAGCCTTTGTAACCTACCGGATTGGGACCGATCGGCAACGCAATGATCTGCTTCGAGTCCTTGACCGTGACAAAGAAAGTGATCATGACGGGTTGTTCATTGAGCTCACGCATGTCTTTATCCGTTGCTCTCACCGTCACGGGGACCTGAGCAAAGGCTGACTGATATGTGTGCGTCGTTGACCCAGAAGCACCCACAGACAATGAGGTCGTCCCATCACCCCAATCCCAGGAAAGCTCCAAGGTTGACGCATCAAGCGTCACATCTTGGAGGGACCAGTTAAACGTGCGGGTCTGGCCAACCGTTGCCACAGTGTTTGTGCTACCATCAATAGGCTGAGTGAACCTCGGGTTCACATTCTGCACCAAGATCTGCCCAGGCTGAAACTCAGTATAGAACGTAGACCCTGCTGTGTTGGTGGCAATGCGAGGCGTGATCGTGAAGCCTGAGCTTACACTCGCCATCGTGCCATCCTGAACCGTGAAGAGAACCTGCTTGATCGTTTCTGACGTGTAGAACGTAACACTCGCAGGGACGGAAATGGCCCCTGGATTGGCCCCGGGCGGCGGTGTCTTATCCAGATAGACGGTCACGGGCTGTATGATGCCAGCCGAGGCGGGCGTCTGGGAGAGCATGACGGTAAGTTGTTTGGCGGTTGTATCGTTTTCTGCAATAAAGACAGGATAGGTGACAACCGTGACAGAGGGCGGCGGCAAGGGAACCACAACCATAATGGGGAAGGCGAGCGTCGTCTCGCCGCCATCTTTATCGCGGGCGATCATCGTCACGGTCTGGCGTCCGAGAGCCATGAATGTCTTTGTCGTAGAACCCGTGACGCCCGTGACATTTGTCGTGGTTCCATCATCAAACTGGAACTCTACGCTGATCGGCGGCGAACCTGTCTTATCCGCAGTGACATCTGTCGCCTTGTATTTAAAGGTGAAGGGCTTGCCCATCTCGATATTGTTATAAGGTGAAACCGGGGCTGTCGTGGGCAGACAGGTCGGGTTGGCATCAATGCCAGGTGCGACGTTCTGGATACGAACGATTCCATAATAAGCACCCGGGTACTGAGCTTGGGCTGCGGCATTGGTGATGGTCGGGATAATCTTGATGCCGGTGGCGGTCTTTGCTGTACCGTCTTTAATCGTCATCATATAGGGTACGGAGCTGGTGAGCCCTGCCGCGATGAAAATATTATTGGTCATCGTCAACGTCAGACAGTCATCCGAAGAGGTATCATCCACGAGATACTGTCCCTTTAATGATACAATAGTGTTTTGCAGTGCA
>Ga0257141_1000256_pt1 | contig 10018 bp, 7 predicted proteins | sample saktaT_17_FD_193544 | JGI IMG/M metagenome (GOLD analysis project Ga0257141, IMG submission 193544) | Metatranscriptome of saline water microbial communities from Sakinaw Lake, British Columbia, Canada - sak_2011_1_27_36m (Metagenome... | ecosystem: Environmental > Aquatic > Non-marine Saline and...
AAACAAATGGTGTATATATGGAAAACTTTAGCTTCTTTGATATTATAATTCTAGCTCTTATAGTTCTGCTTGGATTAAAAGGACTTTTACGAGGGTTGGTGAAAGAATTATTTGCCATCTTCGGAATAATCGGTGGTATATATATTTCATCAAGAATAGCTTCTAGCGTTGGTGGTGCGTTCGATATAATATTTGATTTCAAAAGTGATAACACAATGATTTTTACAGGATTTTTAATATCTCTTGTATTTATTTGGGCTGCAGCTTTCCTTTCTGGATCGTTTTTCAGTAAACTTTTTGCTATTAGTGGACTTGGAATATTTGATAAAATATTTGGATTTATATTTGGTGCAGGTAAAGTATTCTTACTATTTTCAGTAATTGTTTATGCACTATCAAGCGTTAATGTTATGCAAAAGAAAATGGAAAATCTAAATAAAACTAGTTTTATGTATCCAATGCTTGTAAGTAGTGGTGGATTTATAATAAAACTTAACAATGATAATTTACAAGATAAAGTTATCAAAAAATAAAAACTAAGGACAAGAATTGTTTACAAACAGATTTATACAACAAAGAATAGAAAAAGCTGATAACTTAAGAGGTTTAGGCATAAATCCATATTCAAATATTTCAAATAGAAATACAACAATAGAAAAGTTTTTAAACATAAATAGCGATGTAGAAAAATTAGAAAATAAAAGAAGTGAAACTAGAATTTATACAGTAGCCGGAAGAATCAAACTTTACAGATTGATGGGAAAAGCTAGCTTTATAAAAATAGAAGATGAAAGTGGGATGCTTCAAATATATGTAGCTAGAGATAATTTGGAAGGTGAATTTTATAATGAAGTTTTCAAAAAGAATATCGAGGTTGGTGATATTGTTGAAATAGAAGGTTTCCCATTTGTTACTGGTCATGGAGAATTATCTCTGCATGCAAACAAGATTACTATCTTAACTAAAGCTATAAGCCCTCTTCCTGAAAAATTTCATGGTATTACAGATAAAGAATTAAGATACAGACAAAGATATTTAGATTTAATCATGAATAGTGAAGTTAGAAAAACTTTTCAAATTAGAAGTAAAGTAATAAGTCTTACTAGAAGATTTTTTGAAGATAAAGGATTTTTAGAGGTTGAGACTCCAATGATGCACCCAATAGCTGGTGGAGCAAATGCTAAGCCATTTACAACTCACCATAATGCTTTAGGTGTAGATAGATATCTAAGAATTGCCCCAGAATTGTACCTCAAAAGACTTATAGTTGGTGGTTTTGAAGCAGTATTTGAAATCAATAGAAACTTTAGGAACGAAGGAATGGATGCGACTCACAATCCTGAATTTACTAGTATTGAATTTTACTGGGCATACAAAACGTATAAAGATTTAATCATTATAACTAAAGAATATTTTGAGTATTTATTTGAACATTTAAATTTACCGACTATCTTGCCTTATGGTGAACTAAATGTTGATTTCTCAAAATTCACTGAGGTTCCATTAATCGAATCACTGACAACTATCGGTGGTGTTCCATCAGATATTGTAAATGATATTGAAAAAATTTATTCATTTTTAAAAGAAAGAAAAATCAACGTTAAACCAAATTTAAATCTTGGACAACTTCAAGGTGAATTATTTGATGAATTCGTTGAGGAAAAATTAGTAAATCCAACATTTATTACAGAATATCCTGTTGAAATCTCTCCATTAGCTAGAAGAAATGATGACAATTTTAATTTAACTGATAGATTTGAGTTGTTTATAGCTGGACGAGAAATAGCAAATGCATTTAGTGAGCTTAATGATCCTCTTGACCAACTTGAAAGATTTAGAGGACAAATGACTGCTAAAGAACATGGTGATGATGAAGCTCATGAAATGGATGAGGATTTTATTAATGCTCTATCTTACGGAATGGCTCCAACGGCTGGTCAAGGAATTGGTATAGATAGACTTGTTATGATGCTTACTAATGAGCACAGTATTAGAGATGTTCTTTTATTTCCTGCAATGAAACCTGTTTTAAAAGAGATAGATTTGCATGCAGATAGTGAAGAATAATAAATAATTAAATTAAATAAAGGAAATTAAAATGAGTTTTTTAAATAATGCTAATTTAGCAATCGCGGATGCAGAAGTTTTTGGAATGGTTGAAAATGAACTTCACAGACAAACTAATCACTTAGAAATGATTGCTAGTGAAAATTTTACTAGCCCAGCAGTTATGGAAGCTATGGGGAGTGTTTTTACAAACAAATATGCTGAAGGTTATCCTTACAAAAGATACTATGGTGGATGTGAATTCGCAGATGGTGTAGAGCAACTAGCTATAGATAGACTTTGTAAAATATTTGGGTGTACATATGCTAATGTTCAACCACATAGTGGAAGTCAAGCAAATGGTGCAGTATACGCGGCACTTTTAAATGCTGGTGATAGAATCTTAGGTATGGATTTAAGTCATGGTGGGCACTTAACGCATGGCTCAAAGCCATCTTTTTCTGGTAAGAACTATCAAGCATTTTACTATGGTGTTGAACTTGATGGTAGAATAAATTATGAAAGAGTAGCTGATATTGCAAAAATGACAATGCCAAAAATCATTGTTTGTGGTGCATCTGCTTACGCTAGAGAAATAGATTTTAAAAAATTTAGAGAGATTGCTGATAGTGTTGGCGCGATACTTTTTGCTGATATAGCACATATTGCTGGTTTGGTTGCTGCTGATGAACATATGAGTCCATTCCCGTACGCAGATGTTGTAACTTCAACAACACACAAAACTCTAAGGGGTCCAAGAGGTGGAGTTATTATGACTAATAATGAAGAGATAGCAAAAAAAGTCAATAGTGCTATTTTCCCAGGTCTTCAAGGTGGTCCACTTGTTCATGTAATAGCTGCAAAAGCAGTTGCATTTAAAGAAATACTAGATCCATCATGGAAAGAATATGCGAAACAAGTGAAAGCGAATGCAAAAGTTTTAGGTGAAGTTTTAGTTAGCAGAGGATATGACCTTGTAAGCGGTGGAACAGACAATCATCTAGTTTTAGTTAGCTTTTTAAATAAACCATTCAGCGGTAAAGATGCTGATGCTGCTCTTGGTAATGCTGGAATTACAGTGAATAAAAATACTGTTCCAGGTGAAACTAGAAGTCCTTTTGTAACAAGTGGTGTTAGAATTGGAAGCCCTGCTCTAACTAGCAGAGGTATGAAAGAAAATGAATTTAAGCTTATTGCAAATATAATCGCAGATGTTTTAGACGATATTGAAAATCTTGAACTTCAAGCAAAAGTGAAAAAAGAATTAGAAGTTCTTGCGAATAAATTTGTTATTTACACAAAAAGTACATACTAAAATCAAAGGCTATTTATGGAAATGAATGATGATAAGTTTTTAAGAAACCTTGAAATAGAACGAGAGAGAGCTGAGCTAGAAAGACAAAAAGAAGAACTTATGTTCCAAAGAGCTCAAGCTCATAGAAAATTCGAAGATACATACAATAATGATGAGCAAGAAAATCTTAATTATCAAGAATTAGATGATATTAGAATTGACAAGGACTCTTCAAGTAAACAAAAATATATATTGCTAGGATTTATTTTAGTGTTATTATTTTTGATAACTTTAGTAACTATTAAATTAATTTCTGAGCCAGAAAAAGCAAATAATTATTCACAAAATAATTTAATTGATGAGCAAAAACCAAATGCTACTATAGAAGCGACAGAGCCTAATCAAGCATCAGAAAAACCAATCAATGATGAATCATCAAATAACGCAATCGCACCTTCACATGAAGGTGTTGTAATGAAAGTTGTTGAAGAAAAAGCTCCTGAAGTCCAACCGGTTCAACCATCACAGCCAATAGAAACTAAAAATGTTACAGCAGAAAAAACAACTAAAATTGACAAAGACATTTTTGGCATAGAAAAAGCAACAGCATCAAATAAAAAAGAAATACAAAAAGTAGAAAAAAGTGCTGATAAAGAAACTAAATCTAAAACTCAAGACAAAAAAGAAGTAATAAAAAAAGAAGATGCTAAAAAGTCTGATAACAAGAAAGATGAAAGCAAAAAAACTGATACAAAAAAAGAAGATACTAAAAAATCTGAAGTGAAAAAAAGTGATCTTAAAAAGCCTGAAAATAAGAAAGATGAGCTTAAACAAAGTGATCTTAAAAATAATGAAATCAAAAAAGACACAAAAAAAAGTACACAAAAACAAAATACAATAAGTGAAGATCTATGGAAGCAAACGGCTAAAAAAGAAGAAGCTAAAACTGTAAATAATAATGTAATCTTTATACAAGTTGGTGTCTTTTCAGCAACTCCGGATCAACAGCTAATTGATATTTTGAAAAAAAATAATTTCAAATATACATTCAGAAAATCTGAAATTGATGGAAAAACAGTATCAAAATTATTTATTGGTGGATACAAAAGTGAAGAAAAAGCAAAAGAGGATTTAGCAAAAGTTCGTAATGAAATTAATCCAAAAGCATTTATTCCTAAAGGTCAATAATGTTTCTTTCTTCAAAACAGCTTTTTTTGGATCAATTTACACCTGTTTCAATCTATCAAAAAATTGAACATATTTTTCCAAATGAAGTAAAGTTTCTTTTTGAGTCATCTGTAAATAATAGTGATGGAAATTATAGTTATGTAATCATTGGTGCACGTGAAAGAGTTGTTCATAAAGATGGGGATAGCTTTTACATAAATGAATCTGGTGATAAAATTACTATTCAAAGCAATCCATTTTTATTTTTAAAAGACTATTACAAAAAACTAGATGTCACCTATTATCAAAATCAAACAAATGAATTAAATATTGGTTTAATTGATGGTTTTATTGGTAATGTCGGATACGATATGGTAAAAGAATTTGAACCAACTTTAAAAAAACACATGAATCATCTCGATGATAAAATAGACATTGCTGATCTAGATTTAATTAGACCAAAAATGGTTTTAGCTTATTCACATAAAACTTCAAAATTAACTATTATTACTTCTTATGAGCCTTTTGTAAAATTTATTGACATTATTGAAGAATCAATAAAAGAAGGCTCACAATACACGCCACTAAAAAAAGCTATTTTACTTGAAGATGGAAAGTTCGCACACACTAAAGAGCATTTTTTTGAAATGGTAAAAAAATCAAAAGAAATGATTAGAAGTGGCGATGTATTTCAAATTCTTATGACAAATAGATATTCTCAAAAAGTCAAAATAGATAATTTAAGCTTTTATAGGGCCTTACGTAGTAAAAATCCTTCGCCATATCTTTTTTTACTTGAGTATGAAGATTTTGCAATTGCGGGTAGCAGTCCAGAAGTAATGGTTAGATTAAAAGATAATAAAATTCTATTACGTCCAATAGCTGGAACAAGAAAACGTGGAAATACTATTGTCAAAGATTTAGAAATGGAACAGGAACTCTTAAATGATCCGAAAGAGCTTGCTGAGCATGTTATGCTTATTGATTTAGGCAGAAATGATGTGGGAAGAGTTTCTAAGGTTGGGACAGTGAAAGTAACAGACAAAATGAGAGTTGAGAGATACTCTCATGTTATGCACCTTGTGAGTGATGTTGAATCAGAACTTGACAGTAAGTATGATATGTTTGATTTATTTGCATCTGTTTTTACAGCTGGAACTATGACTGGAGCTCCAAAAATTAGAGCAATGGAGTTAATTGCTGAATTCGAAGGAATTAAAAGAAGTTTTTATAGCGGAAGTATTGCTTATTTTGGATTTGATGGAAACATGGACAGCGCAATCACAATCCGTACATCACTTATCAAAGATGACACGATAATATTTCAAGCTGGAGCTGGAATTGTTGCCGATAGTATTGATGAACTAGAATTTCTAGAAGTTACAAACAAATTAGCTGCAAATATTACAACACTAAAAGATTTAAGTAATCTATAAAATACTTACACGATGATAGTATTTTATTATCTACTATCATCGTGCGTAAAAAATTCAAACAATACTTATTATATAGTAATCTCTTAAATCGTTTTTGATAAAACTTTAGATAAAATCCGAGCTTAATATAAACAAACAAAAGACAGAAGGTTTAATCAATGATAAGTTGGATGCAAAAACATAAAAAGTGGCTCGTAATAACGATTTGGATAAGTACAATAGCATTCGTTGGTGCTGGATTTGTAGGATGGGGATCATATAGTTATGGTAAAAGCGGTGGCACTGTTGCAACTGTTGGGTCTATAGATATTAATTCTGAAGATTTACAAAAAGAATATAGCGGTCTTTATGCACAATATGAGCAAATGTTTGGAAAAGAATTCAACAAAGAAACTGCAGACAAATTAAAACTTGATCAACAAGCTTATAATAATTTAGTTCAAAAATATTTAATTTTAAATCTCGCTAAAAAATATGGTATTACTGCTACAAATGATGAGGTTTTGGCAGAATTAGTTAAATACAAAACATTCTTCAAAGACGGAAAATTTGACAAAGAAACATATATTCAAATTCTTGCTCAAAACAAAACTAACCCTACTGATTTTGAAGAGGGTTTGAAAAAAGATATTACTTTTTATAAAACAATCTCTATATTTAATTTATCAATGAATGACAAAGAGATGAAAACTTTAAATCAAATATTCTTTTCTGAAGATAAAGTTTCAATAAACATAATAGACTCTAAAAATATCTCTAAAGATTACAAGCCAGAGGATCTAAAAAAATACTGGGAAGCAAATAAAAATAACTATAAATCTATCCCAACATACAAAATAGCAATACAAAAATTACAAATTGGAACAGATGAAAAACTTTCTAAAAATGATGCATTAAAAAAATATTTAGCACTTAAAAATGGTAAAGAAACATTTACTTCTGAAGAAGTTATTGATGATAAAAATAGTTACTTTGCTGAACATTTAGTGGCAATTATTGGTATGAAAAATGGCGAAATAGCAAAACCATTTAAAATAGATAATGACTTTGTAATTGTTAAGATGATTACAAAAAATTTACCTTCACCACTTGCTTTTGAGCAAGCAATTTCATTAGTAAAAGCTGATTTTGAAAAATCAATAGTTAAAAAAGGATTGGAAGCCAAAAGAGATGCTTTACTTAAAGATTTCCAAGGAACATCAATAGGCTATATCAATAAAGATCAAGCGCCAATTATTCCTTCACTAAATGCTGATGAAATAAAATTACTAGTTAGTGATATTTTTGCATCAAAAAGTGCTATAAATTCTAGTACTTTAGGGAATAAAATAGTTGTATTTAAAATAGATGATACAAAAATTGGTAATTTCAACAATGACAAAAATCAATTTTTACGTCAAAGTATTTTAAAAATTAAGAATGATGAATTAATAATTTCTGTACTTGAGAAATTAAAAAATGAATATGAAATAAAATCAAATATGAAAGTAGAATAAACGTGGATAGAACAATATTAGCTCTGGATATCGGGACTACACAAATAGTCTCTATTGTTGCCCAAAATGATTTAAATGACAAAATAAATATTTTAGGTATTGGTAAAACATTAAGTGCTGGTATCAACAAAGGAAATATTGTTGATATTAATTTAGCTTCAAATTGTATCAAAGATGCAGTTTTGCTTTCAAGAAGTAGTTATGATATTGATATTGATGCTACGTATATTACTTTTTCTGGAATGAATACGAGAAGCATAAGAAGTAAAGGTGCGACACACATTCCTAATGGTCATATCACATCAAATGATATTAAATTAGTACTACAAAGAGCATTGTATGAAGTTCAAATTTCACCAGAATTTGAGGCAATTCATGTTGTACCAATTCATTTTATGGTTGATGACAACAATCCTATAGACAATCCTTTAAATATGAATGGCTCAAGACTTGAAGTTTATGCAAATATAATAATGGCTAAAAAAACAGCTATAACAAATATTAGAAATACTCTCAAACAAGCAAATCTTGAAGATATTACATATGTTTTATCTTCATACGCTTCAGCGATTTCAACACTAGATAATGATGACCAAAAACTTGGCAGTATGGTTGTTGACTTAGGTGGTAGTACATCTGAATTTGCATTATTCCAAAATAAAGCTATTACCTTTAATGACACTATTCCAATTGGTGGAGAACAACTTACAAATGATATTTCTATGATTTTAAAAACACCATTAAATAGTGCTGATGAAATTAAGAAAAAATATGCAACATTGATCCCTATACTTGAGGATGAGAGTCATTTGATGCAAAAGATTCAAGTACCTCTACTTGGTAATGAATCATTAAGTGATGAAATTTCTGTAGATTATATACAAAAAATTACTCATGCAAGAATTGAGGAACTTCTGATATTAATTCAGCAAAAACTATTAAATAGCGGTCTATACAATAGCGTTAATACGATAATTTTAACAGGTGGTGTTTCAAAAATTCCTGGAATAGAATTACTTGCCAATGAAATTTACCAAGGAATTCATATTCAGGTGAAAAATCCTAAAAATATTCAAAATGGGTATGTTAATTTTAACGATCCAAGCCTTGCTGCAATTGCTGGACTATTGATGTATGGACTTGATCCTGATCCATCTTTTGAGTTAGATTCAAATAGAAATTTAAGAGAAAAAGCTCCAAAAATCAGAGCTCCAAAAATTGAAGAGAATATTCCAACTACAAAAGCCAATGAAAATTTAATTAATATTGTAAATGATATTAATGCTGCTGCAAAACAAGACGTGAAAGCTGATAATACAGTATCTCCTCTATCAAAAATAATGAAAAAGATTTCAGAATGGATGTAAACGAAATGACTAATGATAATTTATTCCAACCAATTATAGTTGAAGGAAAACCGACTACTTCATTACCTGACAATGTGGCTAAAATAGCTGTTATTGGAGTTGGTGGTGGTGGATGTAATATGGTTAACCATATGATTCATGAAGGAATTCATAGAATTGATTTGATAGTATCAAATACAGATTTACAAGCGCTTAGGGTTTCTGATGCACCTATGAAAATTCAGCTTGGTGCTGAACTAACTAAAGGTCTTGGTGCAGGAATGAAACCTGATATCGGTAGAGAATCTGCAAGAGAAAGTTATGAAAAAATTAAAGAAGCATTAGCTGGTTCAGATATTGTTTTCATAGCTGCTGGACTTGGTGGTGGAACTGGAACTGGTGCTGCTGCTGTTGTTGCTCAGGCTGCAAAAGAGATAAAAGCATTAACTGTTTCTGTTGTTACAAAACCTTTCAAATGGGAAGGAAAAAGAAGAACTGCATTAGCTAATATTGGTCTTGAGGAACTTAAAAAATACAGTGATTCAATTATTGTTATTAAGAATGACAGATTAAAAGAGATTAGCGATGCTGATGTTGGTATGAAAGATGCATTCAGAATGGTTGATAACATTCTTTATCAAGCCGTAAATGGTATGAGTGAAGTTATCCTAAAACCAGGAAGCAGTGACATTAATGTTGACTTTGCGGACGTAAAAACAATTATGCAACATCGTGGTATGGCTCTAATGGGAATAGGTAAAGGAAAAGGTGAAAATGCAGCTCAAGATGCTATTGAAAACGCTATCAAATCACCCCTATTAGATGAAGTTTCTCTTGAAAGTGCTAAAGGAATTATGATTCACTGGACATTCAATAAAAATCTTTCTCTTTTTTCTGTAACAGAAATTATGGAAAATATAAATGATACTATCGATACAAACGCTGATATTATTTTTGGAACAACTACAGATGATTCACTAGCAAAAGATGAAGTTAAGATTACAATCGTTGCTACTGGTTTTGAAACACAACCTGAAGATATTGATGATGAAGATCAAGATTCTGACAAACCAAATGTGCAAATAAAACATGATTTGTCAAATGATCCAAATCATTATGATGTGCCACCATTTATGAGAGGATATGCGATAAAACATACTATTAAATGATAAAACATATCTTCACAAATAGTAGCGGTATTTTAGCCTCAAGAATTTTAGGATTTTTGAGAGA
>Ga0257141_1000262_pt1 | contig 9938 bp, 12 predicted proteins | sample saktaT_17_FD_193544 | JGI IMG/M metagenome (GOLD analysis project Ga0257141, IMG submission 193544) | Metatranscriptome of saline water microbial communities from Sakinaw Lake, British Columbia, Canada - sak_2011_1_27_36m (Metagenome... | ecosystem: Environmental > Aquatic > Non-marine Saline and...
GATGACGTTGCAGGGCTTCAGGGATACGGGGACATTTTCATTTTGGGCTGGCACGAAACTCATCCGGGTCAAGGGAACACGCGGCGGCCAGATGCTTCAATACGGCATTGATTACCTATGGTGCAAGCGGGTGCGCGGTATCACGGCCATGCACTTCGTTGAGGCAACGCGGGAGTTCTGCCGCATACGCGGGTTTATGAATGCCGTTGGCTACCTGAAATCTTTGATTGCGTCCACAGGCGCGGCGGGAGTATAAGGAACACATGGGCAGTTACTCTGATTCGCTGGCGGCGCTGGTAACGAGGCTGAAAGGCCATCGCGCAAAAGACTGTATGCTGTCAGAGTTCAACTTCGCGGAGTATCCTCAACTCGAAGGCGAAGGTCAGGACACGTTGCCGGAAATCCGGTTGCTCTGTCCATTGCTTGATGAGCAGTTTCGTGAGCGGGACACGCTGAAAACCTCGACCTCTCTGAAGTTGCTGGTTTCAACGCCGCGAACGCTTGGCGTCGCCAATCTTGTGCAGGCCGTCGAGAAGGTGATGGATGCAGTTGAGCGGGTGCCAGTGACGAACGCGCTTGACCCGCACCTGTCGGCAACGTTGAGGAAACCTGTCTCAATGAAGCTGGAAGCGTGTGTGCCAAGTGACCTCGGATTGAATGCCGTAGTGGAGTTGACCTTGTATCCGGTGAAGATACCGCTGCGCGGTCGAAGGAGCGTATGAGAACGAAAGAACAACTGTCGCAGGAATATCATCGCGCCATCGGGCTTGGCGGTAATGTAGTCGCGTCATTCAATCGCGGCCTCTCGCCGGCTGAACAGCAAACGATGGATGCAATCCTTCATCGCCGGGTGGCCGGGCCGCGTGACTCGCGGAACAACAAGGCGCTCGGCTCCGTGGATGTGAGGTAACATGCCGAACACCGTTCAATCTGGAGTGTTGGACTTGCTGGCGCAGGACATCGCGGATGCGTTGCTGGCCGACCTATTCTTTGCTGACATCCCCGTAGTGCGCGAGAAGTCGGCTTACGAGCCGGGCGATGAACACTACGAGGACTTGCTGGCGCAGGGGATGAATGATGCGGGGCGGGTTGTGGGCGTTCAGGTGCCAATGCCTGAGTTCAAGTATCCAGACCAACTCGGCGTGTTCGCTGACATCCCGTTGAGCGGTATCGTGAAGGCGTTTCCACATCATCCATCCGGCGGCCCGTCCGCGCACCTGATTCTGGCAGCACTCTACGCAACCCTTCACACCTACAAGTCCAGCATCGTCTCGAAGGTTGTTGTTGTGGAGAAGGGCGGCGGTGACTCGAAAGGCATGGTGGAGGATGATGGCTTCTACAATCTTCGATGGCACTTGAAGGTGGGGGGGGCGCTTACAAAGGAAGTGTTGGTGTTGCCTGACCTTGACATCGAGGTAGTCGGGTCTGGATTCCCGTTGACGATAACGCTGTCATGTGATACACCGGGGGCTGTGATATTCTTTACCACCAACGGAAAGCATCCCTCTCCGCCAGTCGGCACGCTCTACACCGCGCCGTTTCAAATCACTTCCGCAGCCACGCTGAAAGCTCGCGCATGGCTGCCGGGATATGTCGCAAGCGAGCTACTGAAGCAGACCTATCCCTAAAAGGAGAACGCCCATGCCCGACATCATCATCCCTGACATCATTCAAGGCCCGACAATCGTGCGTCAGTCCGGGCCGGCAGGCCGGCTCTACTGGCTCCCCAAGACCGCCGTATCCCATAACCTGAAGCGCGAGGTTATGGAACTCAACTCCATGCTCTACGGTAACAAGCTTCAACAGCGGCTCAAGTCGCAGACCCGCACTATCGGCTTTACGCCGTCATCCGTGCGCTCGTTGTTTCTGCCATCGAGCGTTGCCACCTACGTCACCGCGATTGCGGTAGCAGGGACGGGTTATTCCGTTGGCGACGTGTTGACGCTTGGCGGTGGGACACTCGCCACGGGCGGCACGGCTACTCAGGTCAAGGTCTTGACCGTGAGCGAGGCCGGCGCTGTCCTTACGGCCAAGATTCTGACCCCGGCAACCCGTGGACTCTACTCTGCCGCGCCTACGAATCCATGCGCCACGACGGTTGCCCCGTCTGGCGGCACGAACTGCACGCTGACGATGCGCTTTGAGACTGTCAGCCAGTGGATGCCATACTGCGCGAGCGACATCGGAGTTGACATCCTGAAGCTGTCGTCCAGCACGCTCATTGAAATCTTCGCCAAGAACGAAGGGATGGTCTATTCCTACCCGCAGTCCGCTCTTACGAAAATTGCCAGCCCGCTCCACCTGAAGGCCTCGGATGAAATGCTCGGCGGCGGCGTCGAGTTCATTTGCCTTGGAAGCGCGGATGGACAGCCAGTGGATGAGGATGAGTGGATGAACATTGCCGAAGCGCAGTTCCCGCAGCCCGACTTCGACATCAACGACATCCTCACCGACCAATACGAGGCCGACTTCGCCAGCGGAACGGCTATTGGCTCCGCCACGGGCTTTGAGGTGGACTTTGCGGCAGAGGTCAAGCCGTTGCCGCCGGATATGAACACGGGCGTTCGCGCCGTCACGCTGGATGGCTTCACGGCAACGGTAAAGTGCGCTCCGAACAACATGACGGATGCGGAACTGGAAGCGTTGCTCCGGTCTGCTGGCGCGGAAGCGTTGCTCATCGGCCAGCCCGTATCAGATCCGACGGCGAATCTCGTCATCACCGGGCGCAACAGCGGTGCGGTGTTCACACTCTACGGGTGTGGCCCGAAGGACGCGCAGCGCACGCACGAGTCCGGTCAACACCGCTTCAAGGAAGTGGATTTCGTAAGCGAGCGTCGCTACACGGCTGGAGTGCCGCAGCCGTTGTTCGCGTTCGATGCTGAGTAAGGTGTCATTCCGAATGAGCCGGCCCGGTTGAACTCCTGAGAGGGTTCTCCGGGCCGGCATACGAAAGGTAGGCCGTGAGGATAATCTTCGCAGGTCAGTTGATAGCCGACCACGGGCATACCATCACGGGGCTTTCCACTCCGATTGAGTTTGCAACGGAAGTCTCACGGCCCTACGAGGCGCTTGAGGCGTCACCAATCCAGAAGAATCAGAGGCTCACGTCGCCCTCTGTGACCGTCATCAGACTTCACACGTCAATGGAGGCGTGCCGTTACTTCATTGGCTCGCTTAAGAACATGGCGACGGCGGGGCCGATGCGGATTGAACCGCATGACAATGCGCCAAGTGATGCGTGGGAATGGGCGGCGCTGAAGCGTATTGAGCCTGTCCAAATGGGGGCAACCTCAACTATCACGTTCACATTTGACGCTGGCGTGCAAGCCCCGGCTGACGTGGATTTCGTCGAAAACTATGACGGCGGCGACAAATACGCTGGCGGTGAAGGAAATCCGCTCGACATCGTAGTTGACGGCGGAGACGGACAAGAGCAAGATGTGAACTGGCTAATGCGTAACGTCGAAGGCGGCGCTGGAGCCTAAAGGAAACCATGCCAACTCCAACCTATCTGGCGAAGATTCAAGTGCGGCGCGATACGGATGCCGTGCGCCAAACACTTACGCTCTCATCGGGCGAAATGTTTTTTACCACTGACACGAAGCTCCTATACGTTGGTGATGGCACTACGGTAGGCGGTATCCCGGCTGCTGGCGGGGCGATGCCGGAGAATCCGCTGGCCGTGACACACGGCGGCACGGGGTCAACAAGTCAAGGTGATGCGCGAACAGCCCTCGGACTCGGCACGGCTGCCACGAAGGATACCGGCACGGATGCCGGGGATGTCCCTATTCTTGGAGACGGTGGCAAGCTCCCCGCCGTGGACGGGTCATTGCTCACGAATCTGCCAAGCGGTAGCGGTGATGTTGTCGGACCGGCCAGCGCAACGGATGGAGCCGTGGCGGTGTTCAACGGAACGGGCGGCAAGACACTCAAGAACGGCGTCGTGCTTGGCGGCGCTGCCACGAAGGATGTAGGCACGTCCACCGGCACAGTCTGCGCTGGCGATGATGGCCGGCTATCGGATGCTCGCACTCCAAGCTCTACGCTGGCACATAAAGCCAGCCACGCCACCGGCCAAGGTGATGCGTTGTCGCCGTCTGATATTGGCGCGGCCACCAGCGGCCACAACCACGACAGCGCCTATGAGCCGAAGACGTTGACCACCAAGGGCGACCTACTCACGTTCAGCACAGCCGCCGCCCGCTTGGCGGCTGGAGATAACGGGCAGGTGTTGACTGCGGACAGCGCGCAGACGCTCGGCGTCAAGTGGGCGACTCCAAGCGGGGGCGCAAACGCTCAGGATGTAGCGGACGAAGCCGCCATGCTCGCGCTCACGTCAAAGCCGCTCGGCTATCTGGCTCTGCGCGCCGATGACCACAGCATCTACATGCTCGCCATCGTTGCGCTCATTGCGGATGCGGCTGGATGGGTAAAGGTTGCCAACGACGTGCTACCGTTCATCGCAGCGTTCTCAGCGGTTCCGACAGAGAGTGGAACAGAACAAGTTGGCGAAACTCTCACCGCCGCCAGCGGCACCTACGCGGGCCATCCCACGCCGTCGCACTCGGCGTGGAAGTGGCAGGTGTCCGACACCGGAACAGGCGGATGGTCTGACATCGAGGGCGCGACGAGCGGAACCTACGTTCCTGTCACCGGCGACGTGGACAAGTATCTTCGCGTCGGCGAGAAATGCAGCAACGGTGTCGGTGAATCTGGATGGAGCTACAGCGCCGCCACCGGCGCGATTGCGGCAGCCGGCGAAGTGGATGTCTATGTCCCCAATGTTTCACTCGTTAGCGGCGGCGTCCTTTACGCAGAGAACGAAGTTGTCAGCGGGACAACTGGCACACTGGCGACCGTGGATGGTCGCCATTGGAGCGGTCACGTCACTTCTGTTGGTGAAGGCGGCGTCATTACCGGCTTCAACCTCGACGATACCGGCTATTATCAGAGCACGGGCAAGCCGTCGAATCAGGAAGAAACCGCGAGCAACGGTAGCGGCGTTGGTGCCACGTTTGACCTGACGTGGAATGCCTAACCTATAACCAAAGTCGTTCAAGTTGAAAGTCCATGATGAGTCACAGACAAATCCAGAAGGCAAAGAGGCGGGCGGTAGTGCTGACGCTCTTTTTCACCGCTGGCGCGTTCGCAAGCGCGGCGATACCACAAGGTGTAATCGTGGCCGCGACAGGCGACGGCGGAGAGACGGTATTTACCGTGCCTATGACGTGGATGATGACAGGCTTGTGCGGAATCGTCGCTACGTTTGGGGTCTATCTGATAAACCGGCTCGATAAGCTGGACACGTCCGTAGCGGCACACGCCGTCCGCTTGGCGCATGGTGATGAACAACTGAAAATCATGCGCGAGGTCAAGGATGACGTGAGGCACATTAAGGAACACGGATGCACGCGCTTCGCTGACGTTCATCTGCCGAAGTCACCGCCGCCGCAGTATTGAGGCACCATGAAATGCGAGTGCCGTCCACCGCACGGAACACCGCCTATGCTGTTCGTGAAGTCGCTGAAGGTTGTAAAATGGTGGCCGTTGATTGTGAGGGCGACGATGTTTTGCGGAGTCAGGTTTGACTTCGTGTTTGGAAAGAAAGGAACTACATGAAACGAATACTGATTGCGGTAGCGGTGTTTGCTCTGGCCTGCGCGTGCAACACGCCACGGCCAGCGGGAAACTTCAACACGTCCACCATCTTCGGCGTGGACATCACGGCATGGGATGCGGCGGCCAACAGTCCGAAGGTAATGTTTGGACTTGTGCGGCATGAGAGCGTGCAGTTGGACACGAACGCCATTCAAGGCACGACGTTCACGAAGGCCACTGACTTTGAGGACGATGGCTGGTTTGAAGGCAACCGCGCCCACACAGTCCTATCCTTTGGGAAGGATGCAGTTCACCAGCCGAGCGCAGCACAACAGATGCCAAGCGCGAAGGGTAGTAATGTCGTCTGGCAGACCGCTCAACCCCTGCCATGAAAACGGATGACTTTCGTCCTTTCTGCGCCAGCGAGCCGCACTTTGATGGCACGGCAAAGCTGTCACAGATGACGGATGGCCGGCGCTGGATTGTGGATGAGACGTTCACCTATCACAACGGCCCGGAACTGTCCATCGTTGTGCCGGCTGGATTTGAGACTGACCTTGCGAGTGTGCCTCGCGTCCTATGGGCCATCTTCCCACCGTTTGGAACCTACACGGATGCGGCAATCGTCCATGACGTTCTCTACCAGAAGCACACGCTGGGCCGGGCAATCTGTGACGGCATCTTTTTGGAGGCGATGCGGGTCAAGCTCACGCCGGCATGGAAGCGATACATCCTATGGACTGCGGTGCGGCTGTTTGGATGGGCGGTGTTCAACAGAAAGCGAAACCATGAATCCTGAATCACTGAAGACAGTCGTGGATGCGCTGCCGCCGAAGTGGGTCACATACCTGATGCTGGTTGTTGTCTCGGCTCACGCGCTGGTATATGTCGGGACTTGGATTGCGAATCATGGCGGCCTGAGAGGCATCCGTCGCGCCCTGATGGATGGCGTGCCGCCAAAGCCATGATGTAGCGCGGGCCGGTGGATGCCGTGTTTCCTCATACGGCGCGGCGGCGTTATCAGCGGCGCACGCCGGTTCCTTGCCGCCGGCCCGCCTCTATTTTGAGACTGACAATGCGGCGCGGGTGATGTAGAACGGAGTCGTTATGGCTGATGAACAGAAGCTCGTAATCAGAATTGAGACGATTGAGGACTTGCGGGCCGCGCTCAGCGTCGAGTCCTCACTGAAGAACCGTATCCAACTGACAGAAGCTCTCGGCCAGAAAACTGATGAGTTGAAGTCGAAGCTTCAGGCGCAGTCATCGGTTATCAATAAGGCAACGAGCGGAGGCGCTGGAGCCGGCGGTGAATCAGGATTGATAGAGGGTCTGGCTGGAAAGCTGGCTGGCGTAGCGGCAGGGGTGTTCACTGTGGCGAAAGCCTTTGAGTTTGCAAAGGATTCTGTTGTCGCTTTTGCAAGTGAGCAACGTCATATCCTTGAGCTTAACCAGAAGCTCGCCAACATGGGCCAGTTCAGCGTTGCCTACTCTGAGAATCTTCAGCGGATGGCGTTGGAGACCGCAGAAGCCACCGGCACGATGAAAGAAGACTGGTATGGAGTCATCGGAACTCTGACCCGTTTCGGGGCAACGTCTGTTGACATCGAACAAAACATTGAGGTCGTCAAAGGTCTATCCGTTGTAGTCGGTAGTGTGTCAGGGGCGGCGGAAGCGTTCGCAAGGGCTACTCAGGGTAACTTCCGCGCATTGGCAAGATACAGCCGTGAGATACGCGAAGCCACGAACGAAACCGATAAGATGGCTGCGGTATTGAAACTGGCGGAGAGGAATGCGGGAACTCTCGAAACGGGCGGCAAAGGTCTGGCAGGTGCATGGAACGCCTTGAAACTGAAGACGGGCGAGTTGATGGAGTCGTTTGGCGGGGCTGTAACGCAAGGCGGCTGGCTAGAGCGAACATTGCGTTCGATGGCCGGTGCCGCTGGGAACGCGGCGAGTGACATCAAATCGCTTACGGATGCTGATAAAACACTTGCCGATGTGACTAACAAGGTTGCGCCGGCCATGAAGGGCGCGGGGGATGCGGCTGATGGAATGGCGCATGGCGGCATGGCTGCGGCGAGGTCTGAGGTTGAGAAGCTAGTTGATAAGCTGAAAGACCTACTCGGTGAACTGAAAGCCGTCCAGCAGCAGCAGGATGAAATGACCGATGCGAAGATGGCCGCCGAGCTTGCTGCCTATGACCGCAAAGCTGAAGACGAAGGAATCAGCAAGGAAGACCAAGCGATAGCCCACGAAGAAATCCGGTCACGGTATGCCAAGCAGAAATTGGATGAGAATGCGAAGCTTCACAAGCAAGAACGAAATACGATGCGGGAAAAGCTTTTGGACTTTGACGAGGTTGCGAAGGCCCGCGAGAATGAAATCGAGTCCAAACGCGGCGAGGCGGCTGACAGAGAGCGCATGGCGCGAGAGGGCGGAACATCCGGCGCGAATGCAGAGGAAGATGCCCGTGCGAAGTCTGAGGCACAAGACAAATACAACAAGGCGAAGGCGGAACGCGAGCGTATAGCTCGTGGCGGCGGTTTTGGCGTAGTAATCCAGCCGTGGGAACAGAAGAAAATGGACGAAGAAGCAGAGGCGAAGGAAGCCGCTGCAAAAGCAGAACTTGAAAAATCCACGAAACGCGCATCCCTCTCAACCGCTGCCAAAAAGTCCGAAGATGCCGCTCTCGCGGCGACTGAGAAAGGTTTGAAGGAAACAGAGGAAGACGCAAAGAAGAAGGCTGACATCCACAAGGAAATACGGAAAAAGGAAGGCGAAATCGCCGTTGATGATGTGAAGAAGAAAACCTTGGAGGATGAATCGGAGGCGAAAAAGCAGAGGGCGCTGCGCGACAAGGCGAAGGCGGAGGCGGATGCAAAGTTGAGGACACAGATTGAGAAGGCCAACCAAGACCTGATAACCAATCCAAATGATGCCGATGCAATGGCGCGAAAGGCTGAAGCCGAGAAGGGTTTGAAGGAAGGCGAGAAGTTTGGTCAGTCCAAGCCGAAACAGGAGCAACTGACAGAAGAACAGAATACGCAAGCGGCCCACCTTGCTAAACAGATGAAGGATGCGGAGGACAGGGAACGAAAGCAAGGTGAAGAAAATCGTAAGCGCGAAATCCAAGACCAAATCAGCAGAGAAAATGCCAAGGGGAAAGGCGCTGATAAGTCGTATCTTGGAATGCTCCATCGCAAGTTGGGAATGATTGGTAAAGGGCGGGATGGCAGGCATGTTGCAGACACAGGCAGCGTATCGAAATACGGTGACACTCCGCATGACGTGACTCAATACGGCCAGACTGGCGGGGCGTTGCCGAAGCAGGGGCCGCTGGCAGACCCGTCGCGTGCCAGTCAACAGGTAGTTCAAGCCGTGAATCAAGGAACTATATTGACGCGGGCGGGCTGGCTTGCCATTGCAAAAGCGATTGTGGAACAGAATGCTGAGATAGCCAAGATGAAGCAACAGGTTGAGGCCGGTCGCACGGAGAATCATAGCTAATGCCATCGCCAATTCCAGAACCTCTTTGGAAGCTGAACGGGACTTCATTCGCAGAACTTGGCCTGTCCAATCCGCAGATGTCAGTTCGTGCGGCAGAGGCGGATGACTTTGTAGTGACACTGGATGCCATCCGGCCCGTGCAGTCGCCGCTCTTTGACTATGATGACCCGGTTGCGGTGACGTATGGCGAACAACAGTTCTTTGCCGGGGCCGCCGTCGAGCCGCAGATTACTGAGTTACGGCACACCTACAAGTTTCTTGGCCCGTGGCAATGGCTATCGCGTATCATGTGGATGCAGGACTGGAAACTCCTGAACGGCGGTGTAGTATCCTATGTCAAGGTGCCACGGGGCGCGTTCGGAATCAAGCAAGGCGTGTTCATCAAGACAGACCAGCAAGTGCGGGACGTGTTGGACTATGTGTTATCCATCGTGCCGGGGGTGTTTCAAATCGGCACCATTGAGCCAAGCATCAGCATTCTATCTGAGAACTTCTATGCCGCCACCTGCGAGGAAGTGATTAGGAAGATGCTGCGGTGGATGATGTGCATACCGTTCTTCGATTACAGCACGTCGCCACCCACGATTCACTTCAAGCTGAAGTCGAGCCTGTCCGCAGTCAATCTGGATGCGAAGGACACGACTGCGCTCCCCGGTGGCATTCAATCACTCAACCTGACTCCGCAATACAAGCTTCAGGTGCCGTGTGTCGTTATCTACTACACGCGGGTAGGCTCGTATGACGGAAGATTAGAAAAAATTGAAAGTGAAGTAAAATGAAAAGTGACGAAAAGGGAAAAAAGATAGAAAAAAGAAAGTGATAGATAATGA
>Ga0257141_1000263_pt1 | contig 9932 bp, 18 predicted proteins | sample saktaT_17_FD_193544 | JGI IMG/M metagenome (GOLD analysis project Ga0257141, IMG submission 193544) | Metatranscriptome of saline water microbial communities from Sakinaw Lake, British Columbia, Canada - sak_2011_1_27_36m (Metagenome... | ecosystem: Environmental > Aquatic > Non-marine Saline and...
ATCCTGGAGTCAAAGTGCCGGGAATATCCCGGACGAACCCGCGCGGAACATCGCCTTAACCAAACGGGAAACAAACAAGGCTAGGAGAGTCCTATGAACACCCAGGTCCAGAACGCCGCAGCCGTCGCCGCTACCGCCAGCACCGCCGTCATGGCGGCCAGAGTCAGGTTTGAAGACTTGAAACGCCGGGCCGACCAACGTGGTTCGGTGTCCGCCGAGTTGGAGGCGGAATTTAACTCCGCCCAGGAAGCCCTCTGGGCCGCCCTGTCGGCGCGCGATCGCGCGGACGAGGAGTTTGAGGCCCTGTATTATGAGGCGTTGAAACGTGATGTGGAGTGCGTCAAGCGTTCCTACAGCGGAACTCGCCTCTACGGTGCGCTCCGGCGATCCGGGGTGGACGTAGCGGCGGCCCGCAACTACGGGCTTTGCTGACCGATCGGGCGCCACATGCCCTGGAGTTGTGGTTGGGTGGTTGATTGCCACGGAGGATCGGCTATGGACGATATTGTCAAGGCTTGCGGGTCTTGCGCGCACATCAAGTGCGTGCACCAGTCCGATGTCCACGTCGAATACGACTGTGGGCTCGGACTGGGGGTGACGACCCAGTCGGTCAACAACTCCCACGAGGACGCTGCCAAAGCCAAGGCGGCGTGCCCGAAATGGGAGTTGTCCGACTGGCGGTGGGGTTGGTAGTCCCGCCTCCGTCAAGCCGGTAGCCCGGCCGCCCGTTCCGCGGGCGTAACCTACATTGTCCGGCCAAGGCGGAACCTTGGCTGGGTATGGGCGCGACCTGCCCTTGAGTGGCCGGATGTCCGCTGGACATAAGAAAGGGGTCTTCCAATGTCGGAAGTCCTGTACAAGACGCACCGCGACGGCCTGCGGTACGCCAAATTCGAGGGGACTGTATGGTTCCCGATCTGCGACATCGCGTCGCAAGCCGGGGTCGGCCGCCCCGGCGTCGCCAAACTGACCGCGATGGTCAGGGAGAAGTTCCGCACCGTCACGGTCCGGCACCGCAAGGGTGTCGTGGTCGTGGCGGGGGCGGACGCCCCGTCCGTTCACAAGCTGGCCTGCGGCAAGTTGCCGCGGGTGGGGATCTATCCCATGTTGCACGACCTGGACGACGGAGACGACACGGTCCTCCGCAAGGACGACATTATCGGGCGCACCAAGCCCGAGGATTTCGTCCCGGCGTACCAGGTTTCCGGCCTGCTACGGTCGACGGACGTCGATGGTGTGCGCTACGCCAGGGTATGGGGGAAGATCTGGTTCCCCCTGGCCGACGTCGCCCACAAGGTTGGCGTCGTCAACCCGTCGGCCGGCCATCGCATGGCTGTCAACGCCGGGTGGGAAACCTTCGGGTTGCGGTTCCGCAATGTGACCGTGATGGTCATGGCCGAGGACGCCCAGGAGATCGCCGCCCAGGTGTTCCGGGCGGCCGACGATCTAGAGTGGCCCACGGTAGACGCCGCTGGCGAGGAGACGGTGACAGAGCAGGCGGACGTGCTCTGGTATTGTCCGGCCGGCACCCCGTGCCCGAAGGCGGAGATCGGACGTGCCGCCGTCCAGCCACCAGCGCCGGAGCCCCAGCCAGTTCCACCGGCGCCGCCCGAACCCGAGCCGGCCGCCAAATCCGTCAAGGCTGACTTGGACGCCGCGGTGGCGCTCCTTCAAGAGGCGATGAAAATCGCCGGTATAAGCAGCATGACCGTTGAGCGTGACGGCGCAACCCGGCTCCGGGTTTCCTGAAATAATAGATCAAAACGCGGGCGGAGCCGCCCGCATGCATGAGGGAAAGGAGGCATCGTATGCTTCCCGACACTGTGAAGGGTCTGGTTGATCTCATGGAGGGAATTGGTTATGGCCACCCCCACCAAGGGGAGATCTTGAAGCCGGGCGACCCCCGGCTGCCAGGCGTTTATAGATTGCAGAGCCCCGACGAGCTCATGGTGACGAGAGTCGGGCTGTGCGGCGACCACGCCGAGCTCCAGCGGTGGTGGCTCGAGTTCAACGACGCCAGGATGGTGGAAGTCCATTTCGTCGGCGTCGGTGACCGGGGGGCCATGGGCAACCACGTGATCACGATGTTCATCCTCGGCGGCAGGCGTTGGAGGGTGGAGTCCGTGATGGAGCCATGGGGTCCCCGGCGCGTGTCCAGCATCCACAGCGAAGTGGCCAATGTGACGGCCGCGCTCGGCGGGTACAACACGCCGACGCTCGCGCAGCATGGCATCTACCACCGGGCGGTGGTGAGGGCGCCGAAGTACGGCTGCGCCATGAACGAGTACCTGGATCACATCGATCGGTCGCCGGAGTGGTATGACTGGGAATGTGTGCTCCGCCACGCTCTCGGAAATTTGGTTAGATCGCAGGAAGATTGAAAAACAACATGAAACACCCGGGACGTCCGGGGGGAAGGGGAGATTATGAAGACCACGTTTGCGATCACGTTGGACAACATCGGTGCGGCGTTGGCCGCACTGAACGAAATCGAGCACCGGCGAGGGGCGGCCGCCACGAAAGTTACAGGCAACCATCTGATCGTCGGCTCCGGTTCGGCGGATTTCTGGCCGGTCTGCGCCGACGAGACGCGCCGGGCTATGAGAGAGGACGACCAGCTGCCGCCGCCGGACCGTGTGGGCCGCGCCTATGTCGGCGGTTCCATCGGGGCCGGGAAGCATGAGATGTTCACAGGGTTCTTGACAGTGGACATGCCGGAGAGCACCGGCATTGTCCAGGACGCCATTCGCACCTTCGGTCATCCCGTGGAGAAGATCACGGACGACATGGGATTTAAAGTAGAGATCGAAGATATCATGGACTGATGAATTTATTACAACCGGACGCCCCGGTTCAACAACACAGTCCTGGCGGGCGTCGCCGGGGCCAAAGTGAAAGGAGGCCCGGGATGAAATTCCTGGTTTGCCTTCTGGTGTCGCTGGGGCTGGCCTTCGTGGCCGCCCCGGAGTTGTCCGCCCAGCGGGGCGGTGGTGGTCACGGAGGCGGCGGCCATGGCGGCGGGGGATGGTACGGTGGCGGAGGTTGCCGCCCCGGACCGGGACCCGGCTGGCGCGGCGGCGGGAGCTGGCGTGGTGGTTGGGGGGGATGGGGTGGTTGGGGTTGGGGCGGCGGATACTACGGGGGTTATTATCCCGGGTACGTCTCCCCGGTGGTGTACACCGCGCCGGTCGTCTACACGACCCCGGTGTACACTTACGGGACCGCCGGGGTCGTGTACGGCGGGGGGGTGACCACCGTTGTGCCGACATCGCCAGCGGTTTACCAGGTGGAGCAGCCGGCGTATGCACCGTCCGCCGCGGTGCTCCCTGGGGCGTCGTTGGTGACGCCCATCGCCTCGGCCTCGGTGACGCCTTTCGGGGCGTCGCTGACCACTCCGTTAGCGGCCGCCTCGGTCGGGTTGGGCGGGGTTGTGGCTGCGCCGGTTTATGCGCAGCCGGCCCCGGCAATCCAACAACCAGCGGCGCAAACACCGCCGCCAACGCAGTGATCGCCGGCGGCGCCGTGGGGAAAACCCGCGGCGCCGCTCTTCCAAACTGAAAGATGACGGCCCGACGCCAGGCGGCCATAAAAAGAAGATCAAACCGCGGATGGCGTCCGCATGGAGGATCACGCCATGAGCGAGGCGTACCGCAAATTATCAACGATGGCCGCCAAGCGCGGCATGATGGTGTCGGAGTGGTCGGCGCAGGACATCGGCGGCATGCTTGTCATGTCGGCGGTGTTCACCCCGCTCGCCGGCCGCGGGGCAAGGGTGAAGGAACAATTAAACATCCGCCAGGGGGCGGAGAGGAGGGTCGTTGGACAGGGATGACGCGACAGTCGTCACGATGGTAGAAGGTAGGATGGTGGAGACCAACGTGAGATCGTTGATCACCGTCATCTATCCTCCCGTCGGCGGCGGCAAGGCGGTATGGTGCGCGCACCGCCCGGGGGCCAACGCCCTCGAAGCACATGGCGAGATGGTCGCCAGGGCTGAGCGCGAAGCCCGATTGGCCCTTTACAAGGGCTGAGCGGGCAATGTCGTGTCCGGGCCGTGCGATCGGCCGGGGTATGGCGCCCTGGGGAGCGGTCTATCGAAGGGGTAGACCGCTCTCCAAGTGACGTCCTCCGTGGGGGCATTTCCCAGGGAATATGAATTTCACCTCTTGCCGTCTGGCCCCGTGGCCGGCGGCGGTCAGCTTGTCGATCTTGTGCTTGCCGCATGGGCAATGGCCGACCGTGTATTCCATGCCGGGGTGCGGAGCGCCGCAATGGTCGACCCGGCGGTCGTCCTCGTGCCCATGATGGAAATGGTCGAGCGACGAGTTCGGGTCGAACTTGCGGGCGGCGTAATCGTCGTAGTCGTGGACGAGCTTGCCGTCCACCAGCTTGTGGTAAGGTTGCATGCTTCAGTCCTCCACCAGTTTGTCGTAGAAGAAGTTCGGGTCCAGAGCGCCGATGTCCTTCAGGATCTCGGTCATCTTCAACCAGTCGATGTGCCTTCTCTCGTTGGGCATCCTGCGGCTGAGCGGCGCCCCGGCGGCGCGGTCGTCGATGTAGATGTGCGCCCAGACCTTGCGGGCGTGGACTGCGTTGGGGTTGCAGTTCACGGAGAACAGCGGGATGCCGCGCACCTTGAACCATCCGATGGCGGCGCTCAGGTAGTTGCCGGGCTCCTGCGTCCCGTAGGGCTCGTCCAGCACGACGGTCTCCTTGAAGTTCTCGCGCATGGTGAGCAGGATGATGTTGTGTCCGAGCTCGGAGAGGCGGCGGAGCACCGGCGTGGCGCCGATCCCTTTGCCGATCCTCGGGTATTCCTCGGTCACCACCGTGCCGTCGAAGTCGACGGCGATGTCCAATTGATGCATGATGCCTCTGGTTTTGTGGTTGATGTTCGCGGCCATTCCGGCTGATGTAACATAGCACGGCTCGCCGTGATGTCAAGCGCCGGGCCGACGGCGAACAACGATTTTCCAAGCGGCGCGGCTGCCGCTGGACGGAGAGCGAAAATGAAGGCGACTCTGAAGCTGGCGGTCACGATCAACACCGTGTCCGCCCTGGTGTTGTCGGTGGCGGCCCTCGGGTTCGCCAAGTCGGGTCTGGTCACCACGTTGATCCTGGTGGCGTTCTAAAGTTCGAACCGCCGGGCCGCCGGCTTAACTAAAATGTCCTCTTGCCCGCGGCCGGGCTTGAGGGTATAGGAGAAAGATCATGAAGTTCAATCTGAAGGCTGGGGAGTATCTGTGGGGGTTCACGTCAGAGTTCCCGAACCGGGTCAACCAGGTGGTTGTCCCCAGATACGACACCAAATGGAGTTTCGATGTCAAACATGCGGGCCGTCCGATCCGCAAGATTATGTTGATGCCGGAAAGCCACGACCGTGAAGTGGAAATCATCACCGGGTTCGACGGTATGTTGATGACGCACACGTTGGTCGTGAATGGCGTTGTCGAGGGTCGCCCCCACAGGATGTCCGGTTTGTATTGGGGTCGGATAATGGCGGTGGCGACCGGGATGGACGACGTCAACCAGGTGGAGCTGATCGGCGAAGCTGTCGACGACAGGCTGCTGGCCAAAGTCCCGTCCGAATGGTTTCTCGGGTTGGAGGGGGTCCCGTATATCATCCGGGAAGACCTCAACCCAAAGACCGGGGTTCGGAGGACGTGGCCATGGGCCATCGCGAACATCCGCATGTACTTGCGGGCCGCTGTCATCCAAGACAGCGTCGGGATCAATCTGTTCAGGTCGCCCGGCTGGACATGCATGTCCCGCAACCCACCAGGCGAAGGCGGGGTCATCTATTGGCGGTTCCGCGACGGCGTCCTGGACGACAAGGAGGAGGTCAGCGAGAAATCTCGCTGCATGATCTGCGACATGTTCGCCCGCATCGCCGCCGGGAAGTGACCGAACACCGCCCCCGCGGTGAACTTCGAGTGTCCCTGGCTGGCGGGGGCCGGCCGGGGGTTTGGAGGTGGATATGGAGATCGAGATGAAGAAGGGGGAGAAGCTCTTCTCCTTCTGGGGGGAATGCGCGCGCCGCCCGGTGGCGGTGTTCGCATATCGGGCCACTGAGGATTGTCTGGTCGTCGTGGCCGACAAACCCGACCGTCCCGGCGGCCGTCGGACGGCCCGGGTGGACGGTGTTGTAGTGGTGGAGGACATAGCGTCGTTCTCATCCGTCGCCGGGTGCACGATGGCGGTGACGCCATCGATGGACTTCGGTGATGTCCGACTGGTCGGTCCTGGAGCGACACCGGAGAGGATGGGGCGGCTTTCCAGCACTCTCATCCCGAACCCTGGCGGCGTGCCGTACATTGTCCGGTCGAACGACCGGACGAACGGCAAGATGTTCTTGACGCCGGTCCGGACGGTCGGCGACTTGATGAGAGCGTCGGCGGTTGTTGAGTTCGTCGAGCACTTCGTCAATACTTTCTGGACCCAGATGCCCGGCGTCAACGCCGACGGCCAAGGCCCGGTGTGGTGGCGGTTGCGCGACGACGGAACCGTGGAGGAGCGGGTGTCGGAGATCAATCCAGAGCATGAGCTGTTTCACTCGGTCCGCCGTGACGGATTGAATGACCGGAACGAATGCATCGTTTGTCAAATGGAACGCAGCCCGGAGTTCCGCAAGTAATTGAAGAAAGCCCTGCGGTGGGCATAACCACGTGTGTCCTTGGCGCCGCCAGCCTTGGACGTTTGGAGATTGAAATGCAGATAATGATGGGTACGGATTGTACCCTGGTAAAAACCGAAGGCCCCGCCGGGGCCTTGACAACCAACGTCGTTTCAACTGGGGCCGCGTTGGCCCATAGCTTGAAGGGTGAGTTCTCGATTGTTCTCGCCGGTCGTGTCGTCGCCACCGTGTCGACGGCTGTCCCTCCGATCGACACGCAACGTATTGCGTGCATCATCGAGGCCGTGGGTGCTGCTGTGAAGACGGCCGGACCGCCGGTTGTCGGCCCGCAGAATGTGGAAACCCCGCGGCCGGAACCGGTGGTGCCGCAGACGCCGTGTGCCGGCACCGACGACACTATGGAGGTCCCGTTCATCCCGGACCTCAACTGGCTCGGCCGCTTGCTGTACTGGCTCTGGCGGAAGGCTTGCCAGAAAAGGTTCGGCCGCAAGAAGAAGCCGGGTTGCTTCCGCCGGGCCGCCAGTTTCGCGGGCCGCACCATCACCTTCGAAGTGAAGCGGCCGTTCGGCGCCATCCGCCGGATGGTCTCGCGGCGTAAGCCGCATGATCCGTTCATCACATTGCGCGCTCCCGCCATGCCCGATGTCCGCGAAAGCGAATGCCGGACTTGTGAGGTCGTCACCGGGGAGGGCAAGACTCCGGGGACCGCTAAGAAGTGCGCTGATTGCGACGCGCTGGACGGGAACGGGTTCTGACCGTTCCCCGTCGTGGCCCGGCCGGGAGCGGCCGGGCCTGGCGTGTCCGACGACGGGGCCGCCGCCCCGTCTTTCGAGGAGGATGAAGCCATGGCCGGCGGGCCTGGCGATGGGTGTCGAGATGGACATCATCATGAAGGCGGGGGCCACGCTCCTGCTCGTCAAATGGGTTATCGGGGGCTGCTTTGCAGCTGTCGCCGCGATGTTCTAGTTGAAACCGGCGGGCGGGCCGGATAAACGTAGGTCTCCTTCCCGCCCGGGGGAGCCGAACAAGGAGATGAGCGATGAAGACGTTCGCGTTCGTTTTGCTCGTGGCCGCGTTGGCGGCCTGGTCGTCCAACGTCTGGTCCGCTTCGGCGGACTCCAACAGGTTCGAGACACCCGCCGGGATGGCGATGGTCGCTGCCGCCAACGCCACACACGGTTGGGTCGCCGGTCTGGGGTATCCGGCGAAGCTGCCGCCGCGGCCGGAGTGGCTGGTCAAAGTTGGCCAGGGCGCCACCGACGCCTGGTCGAAGGAGACCGGCGTCAGTGTTTTCCGCGCCAGGGCGGCGCTCTTCGAGATGGAGGTCGACGCGGTCGGCCCCACCCCGGAAAGCTCCGACGCCAAGACGGTGGCGAAAGCCGTCAAGCTGGAGTCGGAGATGCGGTCGTCCCTGGCCGCGTTGCGGGAGGCGGCGCGGGGGTTGAAAGACCTCGACCATCCGGACGGCCCGGACACGGCCGTCGCGTTGACGGTGAAGGCCCGCATCCAGCGGAACGTCCGGGAGTTGGGGTTGATCCATAAGATCACCGGTGAAGCCTCCCCAGTGACGTCGGACGAGTTGGTGGTCAAAGTGTTCGAGAAAGCGATCGTCATCGATGGCGTCAGTCTCCCGCTCGATCGGGAGAAAGCCGTTCAGGCAATGCTGAAGGCCGCCCTTGACCATGGGATTGTCCGGGTGCTGATCGATTGCGACGCTGACTACACGGCGTTGGGGTTGTCGATCGTCGAATCGATGAAGACGGCGGCCAAGTCCGCCGACTTCTCGGTCGAGACGGTTGAGCGCCACTAAGCTAAGAGAGTTCCATCCGCCGGGCCGCCGGCGTCAAACAACAAATGTCCCATGTCCGCGGCCGGCTATGGGGTGGAGATCGAAAATGAGTAAGTCGAATGTGGTTTTAGCTGTTTTAATGGCTGGTGTGATCGGGTTCGGGATCGGTGCCTATGTCGGGTCCAAGAATGTCGTCGGGGTCGTCGCCGACGACCATTGGGCCGTCGCGAAGGCGGCGCAGCTCGTCGCCACCCGGGCGATGTGGGAGCTGGCCAGCCAGCCGGCGCCGGACACCGGGCTGGCGGCCAGGGTGGCCGCCTACAAAGCCGCCGGGGTGAGGAAGGCGTCCGACCCGGCCGACGCTCGGCGGCTGGAGAAAGCCGCCGAGGAGCTGAACACGGCGGCGGCAGCCGCCACCATCAAGACGGACTCGATTCGTGTTGAAGTGTTGGCGATGGGCATCATCGCGGCCGGCGCGGTGAAGTCCAACACGAATGCGGACCTGATCTTCCTTAACCGGAAGGTAGCCGAGATCGTGAAACGCGGCTCGAAGTGAGCCAACGGCGCCGCCGCGCCGCAACAATTGAAATGTCTTGGGCTCCGGCGGGAGTCCAGGGTATAAGGAGAAGATCATGATCAGGATCACCAACGAAGTCCGGATCACCGCCGGCTTCCGGGCGGCCACCGCCCTCTACGTAGTCCGCGAGGACTACACTCTCAGCAAACAGCAGGTGGCCGGTCCATGCACCTGGGCCGGGGATACCGACGACACCAGGGACGTCCGGTTGGGTGCCGGACAGCTCTACATGTTGAGCTCCAACCATTGGAGCTCCCACGGCTCGACGGTGAGTGCGTCCGTCGAGTTCGTATGCGCCGACGGGGACACCGCCGTCGAATGGTCGGAGCGGCTGGAGCGGCCCGCCCCGGGCGCTGACGGAGGCGTCCTCTATTACATCGAGTGCCTCCAGGGGATCGTGGAGCCGGTCCCGGTCAAGACGGTTGAGGACCTGGTCGCCGCCCGGGTCCGCGGTGAAGTCCTGTTATTCATCTCCAAGGATTGGGTCGAGATGCCCTTCCGTTGGGGGGACCAGGACGCAGCCTGCTTCTGGCGATTAGGGGAGGACGGCGTCCTCCAGGAAGTGCGTGGCTGCGGCGAGCGCACTCCGGTCCTGGCCCCGGACGGCGAAACGTTCTCCAACCGTGAGGATGAGCGGGCCGACGAGTTCGCCGAGGAAGCGGCGGAGTACGCATACGAGCGTTCCATCTTCGACGGCGCCGACCTGCGCCGTGTCGCGAACGTGCCGGCCCTGGCCGACGGCTACTGAGGAGTAAAAATCAACCAGGAGGTCACCATGTTCATCGCATTCGCCTTCCACGCTCCCAAGTCTCTCCGCAAGGACATCGGCAGGTACTCCCTGCTGATGCGCTGGATCTGGACGCGCAACGTCCAGGACCCCGGCGCCGCGGGGGAGACGGCCGGGCGGGCCTTCCGCTTCATCTCCAAGGTGG
>Ga0257141_1000264_pt1 | contig 9927 bp, 13 predicted proteins | sample saktaT_17_FD_193544 | JGI IMG/M metagenome (GOLD analysis project Ga0257141, IMG submission 193544) | Metatranscriptome of saline water microbial communities from Sakinaw Lake, British Columbia, Canada - sak_2011_1_27_36m (Metagenome... | ecosystem: Environmental > Aquatic > Non-marine Saline and...
AAATAAGTTACATTACCAAAAACAACACAAGGTCCTAACATGAAATTAAAAGATTTAATACAACATTTGCTTGAAAGCATACCTTTAAAACAATCTAAAAATTATAGAAAGCTTTGGAACGAAACGGTAAGAACCGTTATGGTTAAAGATGAAAACGGTAAGCTAGTTCAGAAAAACATCACAGTTAAAGATGAAAATGATAGATTACTTTTTCCTATTTTTCAAGGCAAATTTAGGATTGCTTTTGACTTTGAAGGAAAGTATTCAACAGAAGAAGAAATTGAACGCCATTTAGCTACTTTAGGTTATGCAATAACTGATAGAGAACAATATATTGCTGGTAAAGCTAAAAATAATAAAGGTATGAAAAACATAGGCGGGCTCTTGGTTGATAAACCAAGTTTGAAAAAGGCTTTTGATGAGGACTCAATTAGAAAGGCTACCAAAGGCAAAGACGCTAAAAAAATATCAACTGAAAAATTAAAAATCATAATTTCTAGACATCCGCATGATATTGCTACAATGTCAACTGATAGAGAATGGAAATCATGCATGACATTAGCTCATACAAATAAATTCAATGATGAAAAACACGATGACGGTGATTTCGCATATAAATTAGACCATGATATATTAAATCACACATTAGTGGCTTATTTAGTTACTGAACACGACACAAATATTCAGGCTCCGTTAAGTAGATTAGCTATTAAAGCATATTTCAATAAAGCTGGACATTTAGCATTTCCGACAATAGCTAAAAAACATTATGGTTTTGTTCCAGAACACAAATCATTTTATGACCAAGTTTTGAGAATTTTAAAAGAATTCAATGAAAAATTAAAAGTTTCGGATGGTGAATATACGATGCCCGACGATGTCTATACTGATGGAACGGATCAAGGATTCACAATTAAAAATGGAGACGTGGAATTAGAGGAAAAAGATTTTCATCGTTTCCTTGTAAATTTTAAAAACGCTACTTCACCAAGTAACAAAAGTATAACCGAAAAAGACAGATATGCGGTAATCAAAAAATTTAGTTCTTCAGGAGAAATAAAATATAAGGTGATGAAAGAGTTACTGTTGTATATCAAATCACAAGATTGGTTTTATGATAGATTTCATCTAGCTCCACTAACTTATTTCAATTTGAATGGAATACAAGAAGTTTTTTTAATAGATATAATTATGAAAGATGATAAAGAAAATTATACTTTGGACATTTATAAGGAAGATTATAGTGTAGAATTCCGAAAAAAGTTAAAAAATCATTAATAGTTGAGGTGTATATTGTGAAATTAAAAGATCTTATAAACGAAGCTAAAAAAATTACTTTAGTAGACCAAATCAGAATTTACACCGATTTATCTCGTAATCTTTCCAGGACATTGTACAAGCACCACGTCGATGGTACTATGCCACCAGAATTTATTCAACAAGATACATCGGGTAGTAAAGATAATCACCATTTGCCAACTTTGGATATTATAGCTAATAAAAAATTGCCAAAAAATATGACTCTATACACAGGAATTAGACACAATCCGATGGATTTTGTTGACGGTTCTGGTAAATTGCATACGCCTGCTTTTATGTCAACATCAACAAAATGGAGTATAGCATTAAAGTTTGCATTACGTCAAGCTAGTAGAAAAGATAATCATGCAGAAAATCATTTTGAATCGGCACATATTTTAGAAATTAATGCTAAAAAAGGACAATCCGCTGGAAGTTTAAATGCTAAATCGACTGAAAAATCTGAAAATGAATTTTTACTTCCACGGAACACCATTTTACACATAAATCCAGATCCAGAAAAGTCAAAAGAAGAAAATAGGGATCTGTACACTTGGATTTGTACTATAAAAACTAACAGCTGAATCGATCTTCTATCATTTCTAATTGGTGAATACTATTCAAAATTGCAACCGAAACTTTTTTTAAAGAAATAATAAAATTAGTTTGCTCATAATTTATTATTGCCCAAATAATTAAATCCAATTCTTTATCTATGATAAAATCATTTTTTAAACCGGTGAGGAATTGGTAACTTATATCATCAGATAAATATTTTTTTGAATCATAATCTTGACAAGCATCAATCGAAAAATCGACACATTCATTGAAATGTAATGCTAGTGCGTCGTAATGCTTGTTAAAAAGGTTTAGTAGTGTAATATCTCCAGCAGTTTGATTACGATTGTGGAATTCATCTAAAAAAACATCAAAGTAATTCATAATGGTTAAACCCTTCAAAAAATTAAAAATTCAATACAAAAATTATTTATAAATCAAAAGCAAAACTTGTTACTCATCAAACTCTCGCATTTGTTCATATAGAGAATCCAAAATTCGTTCAATTTTTATCATTTCCAAATCACAATTGGACTCAGAACGCTTCAATTTTCTCAACTTATATTCATAATCGGAAATATTACTTGTTAATAACGATTTATGTTTTTCCAGTTCGATAGCATCGATATTCAACAATCTATTTGAAATTTTTATCATGCTTATATCTTTGAAATCGTTCAACGAAATATATTTTTTGAATTCGCTATTTGACAAAGCAAATCGTAAATCTTCTTTTTTTATACTTATCAAAACTTCCACCGCATCTTCGTAAAAATCAAGTGAGTAATAATCTGATTTTTCCAAATAACCAAATTCATCTTTTTCGGTAATCGAACCATCAATCAAATTGAAGTAATGCGTTGCCAAATTTTTATCTGTAACAACGTCAACATAATCGGTAATATTTACACTATCCGAATTATAGTTATTAAGCCATTCGGCTTCATCACGGTTAAGCAATTTCAATTTCCTAGGAAAATCACTTTTTTTAAGACTGGAAACAACACCATTATCATCTTCAAGAATAAAAGAATCGGTGACATCATTTTTTAGAAATATAATCGCGTAACTACCATTGTGATATTCAAACAATTTTATTTCAACGAATCTGTTTTTTATTTCTTTAAAAATTTCACTATTTTCTAAGTCGCTTTTATTAATCGCTGTGTAAAATGAATCAAACTGCGTAGGCCATTCATCATTGACAACCGTAAAATGTATTGAAAATTTTTTATTACTTTCAAAAATGTCTATTTTATTATGTGATAGTTGATTATAAAGAGAAATCAAATGATTTGAATGATCTCTAAATTTATTAGCAGGAAACGCTAAGCAAATATCTACTGGTTCGAAATCGAGGTTTTTTGTGAAAAACTCTTTGTAAAAGTTATATTGAAATTCTGTTTCATCATCTTCAAAATAATCGACACCGCAATAAGGAGAATATATTTTTTTAGCTAAGCTAAAAAAAAGTTTATTTATTGGAATTGATTTTAAATTATACTCGCTCAATAAAAGCACTTTGTCAATCAGTAATTTCGGTATTTTTATTTTTTCAAAATATGAAATATTTTTCCAAACTGGCATGGATGCTACTTCATCGGAAATGCCCAAAGCATTACGACTCGATTTATTATTCTTCATAGCATTGAAAAATGAAGCAAACACTGAAAAATGGGTTTTCAAATTATGAACAAAATCTGTTTTTTTATCGTAAATTGCTTTTGTTGTTGATGGAGGTAATTTTGAACAGTCTTCCAAATATATTAGAGCTAAAAACTTATTGAACAAATCATCTGCATATTTATTTTCAATTGTCTTATGTAAAAAATTAAAAATTGAAGCAGCCTGATTATAAAATTCTTCATCAATATCTTTCTTTGGGCTTGTAGAATTATTTATTAACGATTTAGTAAGCCCACGATACACACTTTTAAATGATAAAACTAGATAGAATTCTTTGAATTGTTCAAACGTCATTTCAAACAATGACCAAGATTGTCTAAAATCTTCCTTTCTATCGAAGATAACAATTTTGTCAAAGTTACTAACTACAGCTAATTCTGAATTTTTTGTTTGAAAAAGGTATTTTGCCCCCTGAGTAATTGGGGACAAATTACCAATTTTTTTAAACAGATCGGTCGTTTCTAACGATTTCAACTCAATTACGATTTTTACAGTTTTGCCATCGTCATCATAAAAAACGCCATCTATTCTTTCTTCCTTTTTTCCAGCCCCATTTATTGTCCAGTATTCTCTGGATTTTAATTTTTTTGGATAGTCAAGAATATTGCAAAATACTTCATCTATCCACTCGGCATCAAAAGCTGATTCAGAATAAAGTCTTTTATCATTTTTACAATCTTTTAGAAAATGTTGTAATTTTTCCCAATGCTCATTAAATTCCTTTTCAGAATAGGTATCAATATAATTATTTAAAACCATTCCGGTAATTAAAGTTTTTTTGTTCTGCATAATAACACCTACAATCTCAACTTTAATCAAAATCAAACCAAAAATTATTTTTTTGATTCATCACAATTACAAATTTTAACAACTTCTAGTAAAGAATCATATTTCCCTTCAAAATAGTGTTGTAAATTTTTAGCTTCTTCCAAAGTTTTTCCAGAAGCTGATAATATTAGTGGGTCGTTGACGGCTTTCTTCCAAGTGTTCATTTTGGATTCAGCCGCATAAATCATAGATTTAATAGTATTCATGATTTTAAATATCCTTTTAAAAATAGTGAACAGCAATTTAAACTTGAAAGCAGTCTAAATAATATCAGATTTTTTTATTTCTTTTTTGTCTAAACGTTTATAATTTTTCAATCTATAGAATTTAGACCATTAAAACTTTGTATGCTATGTAACCATGTCTGTATCGAGTTTTCTTTTTCAAATGAAAATACTAATGATTTCATAATATCTTCTTCGTCCAGTGAATCAGTAACATTCAGAATTGTATTTATTAAATAGATTATAGCTTTAGGCTTAGTTACGAATAAAGTTAATTTCATTTGTGAAAAATCAATCCTATCTGCCCCATAAACAATTTTGAAATCAGAAAAAATTGGAGTAATTGGAAAATCTTCAAAATCAGTATCTTCATTCAGAATGTCATTAATTATCATTAATGGGTTATTAATAAATTTTCTTCTAAGTGTAGTAAGAGTTTTTTCTTCTATAATTTCCACAATAATTGGCGGTATTTCTTCTTTTTTTACTGTTTTTCTAGTGTGAACAACGTATGGAATCTCACTGTTTGGATTGTACACAACTTTATCATTATACACTATTTTATCTGGTTCAGAAAAAATAACTTCTGTATTATTGTGCTGCATTAATGGTGGAACGTTTTGCTCATTTTCTTTATACTTCAACTGACTTTTTCTTTCATGGGTAAAAATTTTTGCCCCAGATAAAGAATTTTCAATTTCAACTTGCAACACTTCATTTTGTATTTCGACTTCTGGTTGATTACTAGTTGTAACGATTTTCCTTCCGGAAGAATCTTTCGTATGAACAAATACTTTACCTTTTACAGACATATATGTTTCCTTCTTATATTATATTAATTTTCCAACAAATTGTCAAGATTATTTTTAAGTTTTATTTCTTTTTCTAGTTGTTTTTCTTTTAATTTGTGACTTAATTGGCTCTTCAATAATTGGCTCTTCAATAATTGGCTCTTCAATAGCACAATTTTGTGGCGTAATAATATCTAACCTAGTAATCAACGTTTGCCCGGCACTCAAATTTTTAGTCGCTTGTTCAATAAGCTCAATATATTCCACCTTAACTTGTGAATGTGTTCTATCATTTAAATTTGATTCTTCGTTTAAATCTTCATCAATTCTTTTATGCTTATGAGATCTACCCCAAACACCTTTTCCATGCGTGATAATTGTCCCCATTTAAAAACTCCGAAATATTAAATCAATATTTATTTTAAAAATGTTCTTCTTTGGAATAATCGGTTGAATTTACTTCAAAATGGTTATCAATGAAAGTATTTGTGAACTTATTTTCTTTTGTCATAGTAGTAAGGTTCATATCTATAACACTTTTCTGAATATAACCAATCCATCTATACATTTTATGTAAAGGAAGTTCATCAATTTTATTTAAAATAGTTAAACACATATTTCGTAAAGTTTGATCCCTATTGAAACCAATCATCTTAATATATCTATTGGTATAAATTAAAATAATATCTTTATCATTCATCATATATCGCTATCTTTTTCAATATTCGATATTGCTGTAATTGTCAAAATACCCCCAACATAATTTGCTGTAAGTGAAACCTTTTTAACATCAGTATTCAATACGGCAACAATGATTGTGTTGATGTGATCAATCATTTTATCTTGTGTAATTTTTTGTCTAGTTTTTTTGAAAAAGAAAATTTCTTTATTTTCGGTTTCACTAAAATCGAAAACTATTGTAACTATGTTATTAGCTACAGACACTTCGGAAACATTCATTTCGTTTGTTATTGTTGATTCCAATTTTGTAGCGATCGTAGTAGAAATTTTATAGCTTTCTCTACCAACACCATCTGCTGTATCCCTTTTTAATTCGCTATTTTTTTTTGGTTCTTTTGGTGTAGACTTTTTTTCTTTTGGCTGTGTAGGTTCAACAACTTTTGGTTCTGTAGTTGGTTCAGGCGGTGGTGCGTCCGATTTTTTTGAATCCTTTTTATCTGGTTTTTTCTTTTTAGATTCGTCCGCCAAATCATCTTCTTCCATTAAGTTCTTTAAATCTTTTAATTTCATTTTAACTCCTAAATGTTATCAAATTTATTATACAATATTTAGCAAATTATTTCCAAACCATCTAAACTGCCAGGAATAGAATAATCACGACTCAACCATAAATTATGATTGAAATCAATCCATGGATGATAACCGTTATGATTTTTACCATCTAAAATAAGAGAATAAAACATTTCCGTTTTATATCTGTGATCGACAGAAATATGTTTTCTGCCATACATCAAATTCTGAATTTTTGATGTATTTGGTTTTAATTTACTAGCCGGAATAAATCCCTTATCGGCTTCATTAACTAGTGTATCTCTTGATACGGAATAAACATACTCAAATACATTTTTACTAGTTTTTCCAGGAAAATTCTTAAATTGACTTATTATGACATTCTGATCTCTTTTACCAACTATTCCTTGAATTCTTCGCAATTCATTATTAGGTCCGAGAACAAACAAGCCCAAATTTGGATTATGTGTCATCACTTCTTTAAGAAAGAAAAAATTTATTTGAATTTTAAGCATTTCCCTTATCGTAGGATTGATAAATCTATTATAATAATTTACCAGAAACCCATATTCGTTTTTTGAGGGTGAATTATCTTCTAAGGCTACATTTCTTTGAATTATCTCACATAAATTAATGGCTTTTTTATAAGCTGTTTCTTCATCCATATATTGCTTATTTATTTTAGTAAATTCTCTAATCATTTCGACTGTACTTGGACGTCCAACTGTTGTGCCAGTTACGGCATCATCGTATGATAAACCTTGTCTATAGATTCTATCCATTACAGAATTTGCGTTTAAATGTATTGAAACATCCAACATTTTTGTATTTGGTATAGCCATTTGAGTTCTTGAATTTTTTACAGTTGTCTGGCTTCTTTTGTGAAGAATACCATTCAAACCCCACCAACCAAACTGGTTTCGTTGGAATGCTAAAAAATATTCGTGATACGGATCCCCAACAACATCTTGATAAAATGTATCTTTTTTTTCATACTTTTTACCATTTGCCCACGCATCGGTGTGTTGCTCCCAACCTTTAATTGTGATAGGTTTAATGTATCCAAAATTATGGCGTCTATTATTTTCTAAGATCTTTACCTCATCTGCCCCCAAAACATCAGCTGTTCTCCATCTACGTTTTGTTTTCTCATACCAGGATTTGAAGCATTTATAAGTATAAGTATCTTTTGGGGCAAAATAAACTGTTATGATTGTTGATCCAGAAAACATAATTTTTCCTTAAAAATCGAAATAATTTCTAGCTTGTGGTGGTAAAAATTCAATATCTTTAGTAATTCTAAACATTTCCATTTTAACTTTTTTGGGGGCGTTTGGGTGTTTTGCGATACGAACTTTTAAATCGGGATAACCTTCTGTATAGTTTTCAAAATAGTCTGTTAAAATTTCTTCCGTGTTACCTTCATATCCAGTAATAAATCCTCGCATGTTGAATTCATGAACATGTTTTACGGCATATTCATACCATTCCATTTTTTCACTATCCGTCAACGTATCTAAACCTAATGCTATAAGCCGCAACGCTTCTTCATTGAAATTCACATATTGCAACAAGGAAAGTGGAAATAACCCATTCCAAGGTTTTTGTGAAATATCCATACCGAATTTTTTTGAATCGGTTTCAACGAATCCCATAACAAATTTCATTGAACTATTTGATCCAGACAATTGAGATGCATATTTAAACCATTCTTTTTTGTCATCATCATCTAAACCTGTTGATTTTTCCAATAAAAGCATTGGATACTCCAAATCAGAACCAAATGTTTCTTTTAACATATGCTTAACAAGAAGGTTAAAAACTTCTCTATTGAATGTTCCTGTATATGATTTAACTAAGTTCCTGTACATGGTAACTTTACCATTTGCATAATTATGCTCAGTTCGTAAAATCAAATCTTTAATTTCGTCATTAGAAAAATTACAATGCTTTAAAATCAATTCAGAAACATTAGAAATTGACATTTTTAAAATGTCGTCAACACTGTACAATCCAGCCATAAATTATCTCCCCACTTACTTGTTTTATCACTATTTATTTTGTTTTTTAAAGAATTTTCTGCCCTTACCAGTCATTTCCAATTTTTCAATTTTTTTAACAATGGCAAATTCCAGCGTGTCAAAATCGTGCGGCAAAATCAATTGCTCAATCACATTCCCCAAAAAACTATCATTTTGACATAGTACAAACTCGATTTGCTTATTTGTACCTATAAGAAGAAATCGTACATTATCATTTCTGCCAAATTCTCGAAAAACGAATCGCATATCCAAACCAACAAATTCGGTTATGCCAACATACAAAATAATCAGCACTTCTTCTTCAACGTCCCACAAATTTCTAAAATCTTTCCATGATGAAATCTTTTCAATGGACTCATCGTCTTTGAAAAGATTTCTAAATGGCAAATAATAATTGTAAAAAATTTTTCTCATTATTTTACTGATTCAAATGTACCGAAAAGTTTTTCAAATCTACCAAATTTGATTTTACTGCCACAATTTGTTTTTACTAAGAAAACATTGTCTCTATTTCTAATGTTAGTGATACCTTTAATAAAATAAACACCGGCTTGGCCACCAAATTCATCGTTTTCGACATTTATTTTCATTCTACGAAAATCATTGAATGATGTGGTAACTTCATCAGCACTAGAAACAACACCCAATCTTTCTTGCGATTCTATTTTGCATTCCGGAATAGCCACAAAGATAATACACGCCATCAAAATTATAAAAGAAATCGAACTAAAAAACAAAAATAGCGATGACGCTGTAATTGAACTAAAAAAATTTTTCATTGTTTCTCCAAAATTAAATAACTTTTACTAACTGCCTCATATGATTTTTGCTCTTCACACCATTTAAAACCGAGCCTGTATTTCTTTTTACAGTTTTATCGTCGTCTTCTGTCAAATCTTCAACATCATATTCGGTCGTATCTTCTGGTTTTTTAGATGTTAATTTCTTTGGCTCTTTTTTAATAATTGACTGCTTTCTCACTCCATATTCCGATTCATTCTTACTATCATAATTATCGCCAACTTTATTTGAATAACCGGCCGAATATGAACCTGTTTGTTTTCTATCGTCAAATGAAATTGGTGAAAAAGTCAAAGTAGCCCAATCTATTAAAAAACTAACTGTTGAACCAACACCAGCTGAATCGCGAGTTTTTAATAATTTAGCATACAATGTTCCAGACTGACGTTGTGCCGAATTTGGAATAAATGCTAAAACATTATCGGACGATTGAATTTTCGAGATACC
>Ga0257141_1000267_pt1 | contig 9899 bp, 11 predicted proteins | sample saktaT_17_FD_193544 | JGI IMG/M metagenome (GOLD analysis project Ga0257141, IMG submission 193544) | Metatranscriptome of saline water microbial communities from Sakinaw Lake, British Columbia, Canada - sak_2011_1_27_36m (Metagenome... | ecosystem: Environmental > Aquatic > Non-marine Saline and...
ACACGATCTGCCCCAATAATGCCATTGAAATTGTTATTGATGACCCCAAAAATTAGACCGATCATGTGCCTTAAATCCGCCAGATCCCAGCAAACCATTGTTCAATAAATACTTGCAAGGATCACTGTCTCCAGTATAAAGCATGTATGGTCTCCTTTCTTTGATGATGAGCTATGGGAGTCGAAAACCTCTCATATTTAAGGTCAGGGGACCTTTTCAAGCTATTTTATATGCGCAGGGTAAGCGAGTTAGCGGGATAAGCGGGCAATTTATCTCGTGCTATATAGGTCAAAAAATTCCGGAGTTATAAATCAAGCAAACTATTCAAGGTAATTTCCCATGAAGTTGTCTATCGTCACCCCCTCATTCAATACTGGCAAGACCATTGAACGTGCCATCAAAAGCGTCTTGGCCCAGGATTACACCAGTTATGAACACATCATTGTGGATGGTGGTTCCAACGATGAAACTATGGATATCCTTAAACGATATCCCCATCTGAAGTGGATCTCTGAACCAGACCGGGGCCAGGTGCACGCCATGAACAAAGGCTTTTCCATGGCTACTGGTGAAATTATTGGGTACCTCAATGCTGATGATCATTACTCGGACGGGGCATTTTCAGCGGTAGTCCAGCATTTCAAGATTGGCGCAAAAATGGTTGTTGGCAATGTTATAGTTCGCTCTGAAAAGGCTTATGGCATCAATGAATGGATCTGCGATCCCAAAACGGATTTTCACTCCATCCTCCGGCACTGGGAAGGCAATGCTTTTTGTGTCAATCCGGTTGGGTATTTCTATTTGCGAGAAGTACAGGAAAAAGTTCCTTTACGTGAGGAAACCGGAGCCAAGCATGACCTGGAATTTCTCATGGAAAGTGCGTTACATTTTTCTGTCACTAAAATCGATAAAGTTCTGGGAACATTCAACCAATCCCTGGACACCCAGACTGCCAGGGAGCAACTGAGACCCAGTTACTGGCAGCCGGAAAATTTTTCTTTCGTAGAAAGACTTGCTGCAACACTGCCGGAAAAGGATCGGCAACAGTTTCGTTTGCATAGGGAAAGGGGATACCAGCTTCGCAGGCAATGGGCAGCTAAAGAGGCTTCTGTCTATGGTGTGGCAAAAGAACTTTTTGAAAAAGGTGAGATATTTATGTTGCCGGATGACGATAATGGTTTCGCTGTCAATCATTGTGGCTTCGTTGAGAACGACCGTATCGGTACTAAAAGAGATTGGATTATACCGATCATAAAAATGGGTAAAGTAACAAGTATGTCAATTTACCATACATTAAAGCAATTACCTATAACCCTCTTATCTGCGGAAGTATATCACGTTCATCAGATGAATCCATCTGCAATATGCCATAACCTTTCTAAAAATTTACCTAATAAGTCTTTTCTATCAGTAAGCTTATCTTTAAAACACTTGTTCGCTAAATATAATAATTCACTTGTTTGGAAATTTATTGCAGGTGTAAGGGATCCAATTTCCGCAGCTTTATCTGATGTTTTTGAAAACTGGCCAGATACTACAACAAATCATGATGTAATAAAAAAAATGAAAATTTTATTAAACAGTAAACTTAAATATTTTTCTAAACATTATCTCAAAGTAGCTGGAATAAACGTTTATAATTACAATTTTGATAAAAATAAAAAATATTCAATTATTACAAATAATAATATTAGTATATTGTTATATCGGATTGAAGATGTATCAAATATATTTGCAAATGCTATTGAAGAATATCTTGGAATTCCGGATCTTAAGCTTTCTAAAATCATTTTTGGCGCGGATAAGAAACATGCAAGACAATACAATGAGGCCCAAAAAGAGCTTAGATTTGATGAAAACTTTCTTCATAATATATACAAATCTGAATATGTTACACATTTTTATACTGATAAAGAAATTTGCAGGATGATCGACAAATGGAGTATTAGTAACAAGGGGGAGAATGGGGGAATGTGTTCCGGGTCATAGTCCGTGTGCGACAGTGACCCGACACAATTTATCCTTGCTGGACGAGAGTGTGGACTTTCATGAAAATAAGCATAGGAAAATCCATTTGCTCAGTGGCCATCAACTGAGTCAGATCGATTGACCGACCGTCCAGAGTCAACGAAATCGCCAAAGGATCTTGACCCTGTAGGGCTTCCACTAGAACAGGTTGAAGATCAGTCCAGTTCACCGTTATCCCCTGCTCCAGTAAAAGCGGACCCATTTCGGAAATTAACATATTGAATAGTTTGAGGGTGATGGTTCCATCCCCCGGCCCGGTGGCGGCAGATTCGTTCTGGTGGGTGATGGTGCTGCGGAAGGCAGCCAGAACACCGTCGCAACGGAATGTGGCTCCGACCAGTCCTGGCATGGCGGCTGACAACGCCAGGGTCGCCCCGTCTTTTATCAGTGCATTCTGGACATTGTCCACTGGTTTTTGGTTTAAAAAAATAGTTTTGACACGTTCTCTCAGGTAGTCCGGCGCCACCCCCAACTGATCACACAACAGACTGTGAATACTGCAACCCACCCGGATATTCAATTGAAACCCCATCTGGAGCAGAGGGTAAAACAGGGACATCATGTCTTCCCGCACCGTTATAGTGAGATGTTTCATAAAAACCTCGCGATCGTTAAACTCCTCTGATATGGCATCGAACGTTCGTCGGCTTCCGCATGGGCGAACGACGGAACGTTATGCCGGATGGGGGACTTGCCGCTCATGACGGAAAGTCCCCATCCAACTTCGATATCTTTTCAGAAAACTACCAGTTAAAGACTTCATCCAGATCGGCGTTTTTCACCTGGAAAGTGATTGCGTGCGGAGGAAGCTTCTCATTCTGAAAAAACGCCGGCAGCCGGTCATGTTCCAGAGATAATCCCGCCCGACGGTTAAAATCTATTTCGTTTTTCAGAACGGCTTTTCCCAGGGCTGTAACATCGTCAGCGGTCAGATTCAATCCATGGAACGCATTGAGCAGATCGATCAGCACCTGGAAGGTTTCGGGCTGATCCAGTATGGCAAAGGCGATAAAAAGGCACATGCCTGTTGAATCCACGGCCGCTGTGGCGATCTGCAGGTTCCGGGACAACTCGATCTGGCCTTCCGGCTTGAGCGGGTCCACGCTACCACCTACTCCCAGAAGATTGCTGGCCACAGCATACCCTGCCGTATGGTCCGCTCCCATTGGGCTGGTGGCATAAGTCACGCCCATTCCCTGAACCGCCCGGGGATCATACGCAGGCATGGACTGCCCTTTGACCACGGGGACCCGCTCGACCGCAAAGACCCGGCCGGTTATTGCCGCGCCGTTGCCCAGGATTCTCCCCAGATTCGTGCCGGCACCCACTTCCTTGACCAGTCGGATCGCGGCCTCGGCATCACCAAATTGCGCCAGTCCGGCCTCCATGGCCACTCCAATGGTAGCGCCCATTTCGATGGTGTCTATGCCAAAATCGTCGTCAAGCCGATCCATCATGGCGATGGCATCCAGATCGTCTATTCCGCAGTTTCCGCCATGCGCCCAGACCGTTTCATATTCCGGCTGTTTGGTCAGAAAGTTTCCATTCTTGTCGTTGTAGATACCGGAGCATTGAATGACGCATCCCTTATGGCAGCCGTGGGTGGCGGTTCCTCCACGCTTGATTTCTGTCTCAGCCAGAACCTCTCCACTGATTTTTGATACCCCTTCAAACCCTCCGGAGCTGAAATTCCGGGTGGGATATCCTCCGGCTTCGTTGAGGACATTGGTCAGGACATTGGTGCCATAGGCCGGCAGGCCCTGACCCGTCACCGGGTGTTTTTTTAAACCAGCCACAAATTGTTTGTTCGCCTCTTTAAATTTTTCGGGATCTTTTGGCGTGCGCATTTTCATTCCCTCATCATCGAGGATAATGATCTTCACCTGTTTGGACCCCATCACTGCGCCGACGCCACCGCGACCGGCATGGCGGGTAGGGCGTTGCTCCATATCCGTGAAGGCCACCGTGGCGGCACTCATCTTCATTTCACCGGCCGGCCCAATGGAGATACAGGCCACTTTTTCTCCATAGTCGGCCTTGACTTTTTCAATCAGTGCATAATTGCCCAGCATTTTCAGGCTGTTGTCGATATCGATCTTTACCCCGTCCTTGTTGATGAAAATCTTGTACAGGTTGGTGTCGGCTGGCTTGCCTTCCAGCACAATGGCAGCGTACCCCAGTCGGGCAAGCACCTGGGCGCCCTGTCCACCGGAGTTGGCTTCCTTGATACCTCCGGTCAGTGGGCTCTTGCATCCCACGGACATCCGTCCGGACATGGCCGCGATCGTACCGCTGAGCAAACCTGGTGCAATTACCAGTTTGTTATCTGCGCCGAGGGGATGGCATAACGGGGGAACTTCTTTGGCCACAATGGCGGACGTCAGCGCCCGTCCTCCCAGACCGGCATACTCCCCTGGAGCTTCCACGCGGACCCGGGGGCACCCTACTGCACCTACGTCGATTCTCAAAATCTTATCCATAAAATCTCCTTTTCTATAATCATACAGATTGAATCAATATTATCATGCCCATGCATGCCATCGGGTTGATATTGAGTAGACAGGTTTCTCCCGATACTTAAGGTTGATGTATGTTTTCTCCGTTTGCGACCCAGTTTTCTCGGCAATGCAACAGTTTTCAACCATTGTTTCGTTAGCCCCGGTGTCAAGTAGCCGCGCATCTTAGCGTGTATTCCCGTCTTCTCAGGCAAGAGAGCTTTCAAAAACGAACTCCATCACCCCGGCAAGGGTCTTGCCTTCATAGATAGGAACATTGACGATCGTGAGTTTGCCATCCGGAACTTCCATGGTGTAATAATCGAGTTTCCGCTTGTGCTCCTTGTACTCCTGAAACAGTTTCTTAAGTTTCTCCATCGTCTCAGGTTTATGGCACTCCGCCATCGGGCGTCCCACGAAATTCTCTACATTGAGCAACTCCTTAAACAACTGATCGCACTTCGAGTTGGCATACGTAACATTGAAATCCGCGTCACAGGCCACGATCGCCACATTCAGCTTCCCAATCATCTCCACTACATCCATCTCAAACCTCCTCATGTTAAATTGAACGGCACAGGTCAGCCAGGAAAGCTTTATCTTGGATTGGGGATTTCATATGGACTTCCACGCCCAGCGCGGCAAGCTCGCGGATTTCTTCCGCCACAGCGGACTACATTTTCACTTCATTGAGCTGAATAATCGGCTGGATATCGGTGAAATTTGGGATATCTCCCATGATTGTCTCTGCGTGAGGCCCAAACGCTTTTTGAAATGCGTCAACAGAGTCGAAAAGCAGGTGAGCCATCGCAACGAATGCCGGTGCTGATCCAGGTTGTGCACCACTCAACCCCTGGTCAATGTCCACGCGCTTGCACGCGATGCCGAGTTTTTGTTTGACCATAGGTATGTGCCTGTTGCAGTAATAGATCATGTCAAACTTCTTTCCTTCGATATTCTCATAGAGTACGCTGACTTTGATCATGGTTTCTCCTCTGTTTGTGCTGCGCTTAACATTAATAGTAGAGTGATGCAAGTCTCGCCCATGGGCTTATAGCCTTGTCTCGTCGATTGAGATGTGATGTTTTCCAGCAATCGGCCGCCACACATACCTTGTGGCTCTCCCTAAAACCTACAAACGATTTATAACATTCTGATAATACATTATTATTGTTAATTGAATTATTGAAAGTCTATCCTCCATACACGGCTTGAAATATATTCACCAAGTCCCCGTGCGTTAGCTTATCTTCCTTTTTTAAAGGCCGTCCCTTCATTATCAAGATCCCTTCTTGATGGTCCGGGATTCTCAGATAGGTCAAAAGTTCACCCGCAGTGGTCCCTTCCTGAATTTCCAGTTCCAACCCTTGATCGGGACTGTAATCGGGAAACCGCTGACGTAAGATACCGAATACTTTTGCCTTGATCTTCATCGCCGAAGTTCCATTAGAAATTAAAGGTACTGTCCATTTCCTCATCGCTGATCACCACCACGGTATTATGCGGCGGCAAGGGTTCTTTATAATAAAATTGGGGCATGCGGTCATCTTGATTAGAAAAACCGGCCTTTTGATTGAATTCCCGCTCAGCCTTCAAGACCCGCATTCCCAACTGCGGTATGGCCTCTGGTCCAAGCTGAGTGCCGAATTTGGCGTTCATGGCCCTAATAAAGGCTTCCCCACCCGCCGGGGTTGCTAAGGCAAAACTGGCCAGAAGGCAAAGGCCGATGGAATCCACCGCAGCCATGGCAATCTGGTTATTTCGCGAGGCCTCGACCTGGCCTTCGGCCTTCAGAGGATCCAGAAGGCCACCTAAATATTCTCCGAGAACGAGCCCGGCGGTATGGTCTCCACCCATCGGAGAAGTTGAGTAAGTAACAGCATTCCCCTGCATGGCCCTCGGATCATAAGCCGCAACACTCTGGCCTTTTACCACCGGGACCCGGGGATGGTTGAAATGTTGCCCTACAGCCACAGGACCGTTGCCCAATATTTTACCAAACTCGCTGCCTTGCGCAATTTCTTCCATCATCTGCAAAGCCGCTGGACCATCACCAAATTGTTTATATCCTGCATCCATGGCTATGCCCATAGCCACGCCGGTACTCATGGTGTCCAGCCCGATGTCATCACAGAGAAAGTCCAGACGGGCAATGGTGTCCAGATCGTCGATTCCTGTCATACCGCCATTCGCCCAGATGGTTTCATACTCTAAAGAAGATGTAACATATTTCCCCTGTTTATCCACATACACATTGGAACAGTGGACAATACACTGGGAGCAACCCATATGGCTCGGATTTCCGCCCCGTTCCTTGATAATCTGAGTCATGGTTTCGCCGCTGATTTTTTCCCAACCCTCCATAACCCCCTTTCTGGAATTATAACTGGGAAACCCCCCCATGGAATTAACGATAGATACCAATCCGGCTGTCCCCAGATTTGGCAACAATTGGCCGCTAAAAGGATGCTCCTTGACCGCTTTGGCATAAGACTTGGCCGCCTCCTTGAAGGCACTCGGGTCGGCCAGGGCATCCGGACTGTTACCCCTTTGATCCACCACCAGGGCCTTCAAACCTTTGGCCGCCATAACCGCACCCAAACCACCACGGCCGGCGGCTCGACAGGGTCGGCCATCGATATCCGAGGCCTGAATAGACGCAGCCTTCATGCGAAACTCTCCCGCGGGACCGACGCACATCACCGAAGTCTTTTCACCATATAGCGTCAGCAATTTTTCTACCAGGGCATAGGTCCGCATTCCCCTGAACTCCTGGGCCGGTAAGAGGCAGGCTTCTCCCTTTTCATCGATCCTAAGGAGAAACAGTTCCCCCTTTTCTGCCTGACCCTCGACGATGATGGCCGTAATCCCAAGGTGTCCCAAAGCGGCCGCTATAGTGCCTCCAGCATTACTTTCCTTAATGGTCCCGGTTAAAGGACTCTTGGCACCCACGGAAATCCGGCTGGTATTGACCATCTGAGTTCCACTTAAAAACCCCGGGGCAAAAATGAGCTTGTTTTGAGGACCTAAGGGGTCACACTGGGCCGGCACTTCGGCATTGATCATGATGGAGGTTAAGCCCCGGCCCCCCAAGCCAAGATACTGTTGAGGCACTTCCTCTACGCTAATGGTCTTGTTCGACATGTTCACTTTTAAAAATTTCATTTTTCACTCCTATTTTTAGGTGAAGTTCTTACCAATCAGTCAGGCTATCATGCAATTTACGTACAGTTCCCGGGCTGTCTTCAGCAATGAAATCACTCAAGGTGTAGACTGCTTTGCGCAATGCACAGCGGTCTTCTGGCGCGAAAAAATCTCCACTTTGGGCATACGCCCGGCCCATACAGCCTGCGCCACAGTGGCCGCAGTGAGGACACCGTCTACAGGCTGCTATTTCAGATGCCCTCCGAAGGCTGATCTGCCGAAGGCGACCCCATTGGGGCAAGACCTCTGCCAACGCCTCTGCCAAAGGACGCTCGAAAACACCCCTGGCCGAATACGGATCGGCATGGAGCATCACACAAGGATACATCTGACCTTTAGCAGTGATATAAGGGTGTTCGATCAGGGTACAGCATGTTCCGGAATTTTCTGATCGGTGCAGCCACCACTCCACCGCAGCGATATTGGCCAGCCGCTGGTAACGGGAGCGAAAGGTTTCGTCTGAAACATAACGGGTGATGAGCCTCCGGTATTGGTCTGGATTGGGTGGAGCAATGCCATCTGACTTTGCGGCTCGGCCGGCCGAGACGAGTGTGCCACTCACCAGTCGTCCTATACCCATCCTTTCCACCAAATCGAGAAGATCGTCGATTTCATCCATATTGTGTTGCATTTCGGTGAAAGCCACGCTCAGCCGAGGACCCCATCCGCCTTCCACCAGGACCTGCAACCCCTGGACGGTTCGCTCGAAAGCGCCATTGCCCCGGACATCATCGTGAGTGATTGACCTGGCGCCATCCAGACTGACCTGAAAAGAGAGCCCCGTGTCTCGAAATTTATCGAGCACATCGAGATGGGACCGGGTCAGCAGCATAGCGGTGGTTTGCAAACAAACACTGGAAATAGCCAGCTCCCGGCAAGCAAACTTCAGAATGTCCAACCAGTCAGGATGGGTCATCGGTTCTCCCCCGGTCAACACAAGGGTGCGAATCCCCAAGTCCACCAGTTCCTGCAGAACTTTTTTCAGGTTGAAGGCAGGAACCGGTCCCTGACTGGTCCCGGCGCCATAATCCGGCCAGCAGTGGCGACAGTGCAGCAGACAGTAGCCGGTTATGGCCAGAGTCACTGTTTCAGGAGGTTTCAGGCCCTCCTCCAATAACCCGTGAAGGATATCCGCTGTCGCCGGCGTGCGCTTCATCAGAAATTTCCCCAGAATATCAGCTCGAAATCGCTCCTCTCGCGAGTCAGGGTTTCGCTTCCGGACTGATCATTTTCCATAGTTGTATATCCACGGGCTCCGCCAGTATGGCCTCCAAAGTTCCCAGAAAAGCTTGCAGATAGGGCATGGCAAGGTGTTCGTCCAGATGCTTCTTGCTGACCCAGTTTTCATAGAGCAGGAACACTTCTGGGTCCTCAGCAGACTGGTGCAGATCGTAATTGATACAGCCTGTATCGCCGCGGGCAGGCGCCACTAGAAATAGGATCGATTCTCTCAATTTTTGGACACAATCGGTTTTGGCCCGAAAACGGGCAGTGACGGACACCTTTCCTTCTGCCATGCTGATACCTCCATAAATGAGTTGTTTTTGCCGATAGCGCCACCTGCCGGAACCGGAGGGTGGTTGACCCTTGAAAGTACTATCATATGTGTTTATCAAACATCATGTCAGATACTTATCCATTCCCATATGAAAATGCATCTGCAAAAATTCGCGCTTTCCCAGTTTAAAAAGCTGGGTCAGATAAGTCCATCCTTCATAAGGCAGGGTATAACGTTCCAACCCGGGCTCGGTACAGCTCCGGCACGCCTGGTATTGACCGATCTTGCGGCGGATCCGTCCGGCCAATGGGGACCGCCACATGGTTTCCACGGCGTCACGCTGAATATTACCGACATATCCATCGATCAGGGGACAGAGATAGAGATCTCCGTTACTCCGGAAAAATAAATAATTCAGGCCACAGGAACAGGGCTTTTTCATCACACCGGTACTCAGAAAACGGGTCAAATAGCGGTCATGAACCGTCCAACGAGTGGCCCCCGTCATAAAAAACGTTTTCATTTTCTGAGTCTGCACAGGTGTGAAGGCCAGATCTGCAGCCCGATCCACATTCAGGTAACGACCCGGAGTAACAATGCAGGGTGAAATGATTGTAAATAATCCGTTATCTCCGGCATAGCTGGTAATGGCTTCCATCTGATCCACATTGAAC
>Ga0257141_1000268_pt1 | contig 9871 bp, 13 predicted proteins | sample saktaT_17_FD_193544 | JGI IMG/M metagenome (GOLD analysis project Ga0257141, IMG submission 193544) | Metatranscriptome of saline water microbial communities from Sakinaw Lake, British Columbia, Canada - sak_2011_1_27_36m (Metagenome... | ecosystem: Environmental > Aquatic > Non-marine Saline and...
CTGATTTGTAGTAGTATTTAATCTGCATTAAGAGTTGGAATAACCATGCCAACCTGTCTAACAGATAAGGTGGAATCAATAATGCGGTAGCGCCAATGAACGCTTCAATTCAAGTCATGGTATTTCCTAATCATCTATAGGAGTCACCATGCAATCATTAAGCCCTATCCAGTACTTAATCCAATCTCGTTGTACAGCACTTCAAATTAGCTATAAACAGCTAGTAGCACGAACAGGTTATTCCAATGTATCTGTTGGTCTCAAGCGACTTAATCAGCTATTTAATGCTGACTATAAATCGTCAAAAGGTCTCATTGAAAAAATAGCACCTGTTCTTAATCTAACGCCAGTACAAATTCATGAATCAATACTTGAAACTAAGCGTCAGCAAGCACTAGAAGCTGATAAAGCTTATAGGTCATCTTTTAAACCTAATTTTGTTATTAGAACTTCAAATAGAGGTAGACCTAAGCAAATCTTTATTGCATCGCTATTAAATGCGAGTCAGTACGTGCATAAGTTAATACCTGCTGATGTAGTTGTTGCAGATTACATTGAGTACGCTTTAAACAGCTTTAGGACACACCAGAACTGCATTAATAACTTCTTTGATGCACCAGTTGATATTGTGATTAATTATTCGCCTGATAGGGCTGAAGTCGTTTCTTTAACAGGTGCTCATATTGAATATTTAGATAAAACTGTTCTATTAGGAACAATAAGTCTTTCACTAAGGAATAAATATGAAATTTGATTACTCAACTAATCCACCCACAGCATGGAAAGTCGAAGATGGTGATTGGGTACCAGTTGATACACGTGATGTGATGCAGTGCACTGTTTGTCAGAAGTGGTTTGTAAATACAAATCTTTTTAACAGGACACCAATCTGCAGTACAGGTTGTAGATTGAGAAAAGCTGAAGCTAGATTGTGATTAATGACAGCTTTGTGGAATGTTGATATACATGTCATCCGTCGTCAATGGGCCAGAAGCAGTCATTGGCCAAAGTTCATATATTAGGAAATTTATACCGATATTTTTGATTAGCATCAACACTCTAAGGTAGTTATCGCCATATTATCCAAATATAGATTTCAGATAATTTCATTTTGACAATTAGTCTTTGGAGCTTAAGAAGCTATGCAAATTAAATGCCCCTATTGTGGTAAAGAGAATCGCTTCCCGATTCAGAAAATAGATGCCACACCAATATGTGGAGCTTGTAAGAAGGATTTGTTATCTGCTCCAATAGTACTTAATCAAGCCAATATCGACGAAGTGCTAGCGCAGAACATATTGCCCGTCATGATTGATTTCTGGGCACCGTGGTGTAGCCCTTGTAAATCATTCGCACCGACGTTTAAAGGCAGTGCAGAAAAGTTTGCTAATCAACTTATTTACGCTAAAGTTGATACAGAGGCGGAGCAAATGTTAGGAATGACATATGTTATCAAGTCTATTCCCACCTTAGTTTACTTTTGGCAAGGTAAGGAGCTTGGTCGTATCAGTGGAGCACTAGCAGTTAGTCAATTGAATGACCTTGCTTTAAGGGTTATTCAAACAAGCAAAGCCAAATGAAATTGATTGCAGGATGTCGACTGGTAAAAGCTACATTATGCAAAAATTAGGTAAATAGCCAGCAGAAGGCCTACGAATGCAATGTGGTAACAAAGAGGCCAGTCAAGTAATGTTTAACTTAGGTACATCCTCTGTTGGAAGAGTCGTATCATAGAGCTTATGGATTATTATGTGATTGCAGCGCCAATGATAACCAGAATAATGCCAAACACATTATATAGCCATGGTTTTGATGAAGCTGACTTAACGTCTAGCTAGATGCGGAGAGTAGCGTTAAGATCATGTCGAATTTAGCGATGACAAATCTTAGCGCCATCACTGTTATGCCTTACCTTACCCAAGCCAGTAATGTGCGCTCTGCTGCAAAAAATAATCTTGGGTCTGATTTCATCATAGTCTCCTAACAATTAATTGCAGTATACGTAAAGAACTTAAAACAGCGGGTTATGAATGGCTGAATATCTATTCAGTATCTGAAAACACTAGGTAATCCGTGAGTTACTGATTCGGTTCCAATAAGACCTTACTAAAGATGTCACTTATCCACCTTTCTGCCACACACCAGATTAGCAGGTACGGCAATATCCATTAACTTTGGGTCGGGCAAATTAAGCGAATTCATGATAGCTACATATTCAACTTCAGTTCTATTTGCAATACGCGGGTTGTACTGTTTCTCTTCGCCTATAGTTGACACTGTCCATCCTTTGTAATCGTGGGCAGCGTAAATTAATGTGTCATTAGATAGGTGAAATAACTTATTGACGATGGAATCCCAAGACTTGTGAGGATCACCACCTTGGAAATCGGTACGGCCTGTACCTCGGTAAAGCAACACATCGCCCGTAAATACACGGTCATCCATTGCAAAACTCATCGATTCATCGGTATGGCCGGGAGTAAACAGCGCGCGTAGTTTAATTCCGTCAACATCAAGTACCTCACCTTCTGCTAATTTTAGGTCGACGCATTCAGCACGGGTACGATCACCCATGACTGTGACGCAACCCGTGTGTTCACGCAGTGTGCCTAATGCTGTGATATGGTCAGCATGAGTGTGGGTGTCAAGCGCGTACACCAGCCGTAAACCAAGCTGCTCGATTAGTGTGACATACATATCTGCAGATTCGCTTACTGGATCAATTAACACCGCCTCGCCGCCCTTTCGACTAGCAAGCAGGTAGGTGTAAGTAGACGATTGTTGGTCGTAAAGTTGGCGAAAAATCATGAGATTATCCTTAGAAAAATAAAGTGCGTATGAGCATTGCTGCCGCCATAACGACTACGGCTACGGCGAAGCATTGTTGCAACAGCGGCCCGGCAATTCTACTGGCCCATCTGCGACCCAGAAGCATGCCCAGCAAGCCGCCGGCAACAAACGGTAAAAGCACTGGCCACATGATGCTACCCTGCGATGCTGCATAAGCGGCACCGGTAAGCCCAGTCATGGCAATTACCACCAGTGAAGTAGCGACGGCACCGTGTATGCCCATGCGTGTGATAAACATAAGTGCCGGCACGATGATGAAGCCACCACCGACTCCGAAAAATCCGGCAAGCAAGCCGGCAGCTAAGCCGGCCACGGCCAATGCAATCGAGCATGGCGCGCTAAAACGTAATTTACCATCTTGTGCCAAGCGGCAGACCAGTCCGTTATTATCTTCGTCGTCGTTTGCTAGCGAATCTGGAAGGGCTCTCACAACCGCAGATTCATTTGGATATTTCTGCGTGCGCCACCACATAGTCCCACCAACCATTAGTCCCAGTATGGCAAAGCCGATGACGAGGAGTTGATCATTCACGCCTTGTGCTAACCTTAAGCCCAAAGGGGCGCCTAGCATTCCTCCTAAAGCAAATACTATGGTAGGTTGCCAAAAAACTAAACGCCTTTTTACGGCATGCATGGCGCCTGTCGATGCAATTATTGCAACGGCCGCTAGTGATACCGGTATGGCCGCTGATGGCGAGAGACCAACAACAAAAATAAGTAGTGGTACTGCAAAATTTGAGCCACCGCCACCGGTCAGCCCAAGTGAGAGACCGACGACGATGCCGCATATCATTGTGAATACTAGTTCAATCATGCCAATTAGCGCTCAAATGTTCAACAAAAAAGATGACCGCTTGCCTGAACCTTGTGCCTGATAAGTTTAATCATTTCAACCGTTCTTTCTCAACAGTTATTTAAAGTGCGGTATATAGGCCGGATCTCGTCCAATTTGCTTTCATACCTAATCCCTTACCTTACTGCTTGGGAAGGAATTATTAAGCTAGGGAATCTTTCCGGAAAGAAAAGAGGTACTGTAACACCGGCGATTAAAGCCAAGCTACTTGGAATGTTGAATCAAAATTTCCGCAATAACATGAAGTTCACACCCTATATTTAGCGTTCATTAAATTATCTGAACCTAGTATTTTCTTAGATAGACTATGCTTTTTAAATCAATCCTGAGAAAATAAAATAGCTGCACTCAGGATTGATGATGTCACAATTTAACTCAAAATTTCTTCTATTGTGATGTAGTCACCTACGTGGCCTGTCATTTTTTCGGCATCGGTATTAACTGGTAGAGTCTTTTTACCAGGTCGCCATCCAGCAGGGCAAACTTCACCTGTTTTAGTTGCATGCTGCCATGCTTCTACTTGCCTTAAAAATTCGTTTACATTTCTTCCAACAGAATCAGCTTGAACCTCTTGAGCCACACAAATTCCATCTGGATTAAATAGGAATCTACCTCTAAGTGCTACGCCTTCTTCTTCAATAAGCACGCCAAATACACGACTGACTTCCTGGCTAGTGTCGGCACCCATTGTTAATTGCAAGCCCTTCAGAATCGGCTCAGTCTCGGCAAAAATCTTATGTGAAAATTTCGAATCGACTGAAACCGCTAAAATTTCAACGCCTAGTTTCTGAAATTCATCATACTTTGCATTCATGGCGGCAATTTCAGTCGGACAGACAAATGTAAAGTCGGCTGGATAGAAACATACAACAGCCCATTTCCCTTTGTAGTCTTCACTTGAAACAGTAATGTAATGCCCCGTCTTTGCGTCATAGGCATCCATTGTAAATTGTGGCATTTCCCTACGTACCATACTAGAACTCATAGCTTTAACCTCCATTTGTTGTTCATGACTCGCGTTGCCTTCAACTTGCACAGGCTTTCTTGGTTTAATACCGGTATCACAGCTCATTATTTACTCCTCTCTGGTCGCCACCGACCATGTTATGTGTAGCGAAATTTCATCTACTACGATTGCTCTTCATTCATACTAAGTCAGTACAATGATGAAACAAAACTTTTACAAAGGCTGCTTAAGTTACCCCTGTTTAATATAGGTAATTCCATTTTCGATACTTACATCACAGCAATCAAGCATAATCGAATCTGCAATCACCCATAATACATTGAGTTTAAATTGCAATATATCGAGGGCTTGTTCCTGCAATACACGTGTTTTGCCAAAATAATCCAGCGTCACAGCCAAACCTTGCTCTACGTCGCGCCGGGCTTCTGTTAGTCTTTTTTTGAAATAAATCAGGCCTTCTTCTTTCACCCAGGGGTACATTTCAGGCCAAGTGCTAATGCGTTGTTGATGGATATGCGGAGCAAAGAGCTCGGTCAGCGACGAGCAAACGGCCTCTTGCCATGGGCGTTGACGGGCAAAATTGATGTAGGCGTCTACGGCAAAGCGGACCCCTGGACTAACCAACTTGAGTGATGTGATATCTTCGAATGACAGCCCAACAGCTTCGCCAAGTTTAATCCACGCCTCAATACCACCTTGTACATTGTCCATGCCATCATGATCGGTAATCCGCAAGATCCAGCCTCGTCGAATTTCTCTATCAGGACAATTTGACATAATGGCAGCATCTTTCTGTGGAATGCCTATTTGGTAATAAAATCTATTGGCGACCCAGCTTTGAAGTTGTTTCTGATTAAGCTTGCCTTCATACATCATCACGTTGAATGTGTGGTGAATATGATAACCCTGACCTTTTTCCCTTAGCCTTCTTTCAAACTCTTCACGTGTCCAAGGCGGTAATTGCTGACTCACTTTATTCTCCATTTATAAAATCAATTCTGATGAAATTAGTTCCATCGCTTTATTGCACTTAAATCAACTTTAACTATATAACTAAATAGTAGCATAGTTAATAAAAAAATGAATGAAAATCGAGAGTTGTTTGACTTCATCCTAAGTAGTTGCATTCAGGATGCTATTGCCGAGGGGAGTTGTTGTCAGTGGCTTCACTATCAGCAGTACATAATATGCGAGATCACATTAACTTACCTCTAACCGACACTTGTATGAACCGTCAATTTTGTGTCCTGCATGAGTCATATTATTAAGGCCCATAGCTTCAAATTTAAAAAAATCGCCCATGGAATACGCAGGTTAAACTGACTCGACTTAACTCTCATAAACACGTTTTGTTAATGACGCGATTTCGCCATCATTTTCAGTATCTTGACATTAATCACCAAAAAACGGTAAAGCTGCCAGATAAAACAAGTTCTCATCATGCGTGTAAATCCGGTTGGTGAAGGCGGATAATATGCCTGCTGATATGGCTCTCTGTTAGTTATTTTCCCCATATTTTTCTCCTGATATTAATCTTTATTAATCTGGTATGAATGACCAGCCTAATTTCATTTTTGCCTGATAGATGAAAGCATGGTGCAGGAAGTACTTGAGCCAGTGTCCGGCCAGGCCGATTTCCCCGAAAGTCAGGTTAAGATCGCGACCATAGTCAGGATATTTCTCATAATCCGGCACAACAGGATAAACCGTCATCGCAGCAGCAGTACCCTTAAACATACTGGAGCCAGTAGACGCGACACAGGCAGCGCCCATTTCCGCCATTGACGCGGTATGGGTGGGCTTGTCCGCCCCATTAATCATATCCACAATGCTCTTGGCAACAGCCACCGCCATCGCGGCAGAAGGCATGCCGGTTCTCGGTGCGGTTGCATTGATTGGTGTACCGTTGGTGCTTTGCATCGGCTTGCTGATCAGATGCGGTGGCGCGAAAGCAATACCAACAGCAAACATATTGCGATAACTAGGTGACTGATAGGTTTGTGGCCAGTCTTTGGCACTCCATTCCATATAGGGACGTGGCGCATAATCAGCATCAACCTTCATGAAACCGTTAAGTGCAAAAACCAGTGCAGTTATATCTTCGCCGGACTTGTCGTAAGCTTTCAGCCCAACACCTGAAAAAGGTGGTATCAGCATTGAGAAGTCAAATGCCAGTTCATGAAAACTACCATCCAGCAATTCGTAATGGATCTTTCCGGCTTCTACTTTCTTGACATGGGCACGAGTGATCCATTCCATACCGCGTTCAACCATCAATGACTCAGCAAACGTTTTGCCGTTAGTAACATAACCGCCGCGCTTTATATGCACGCCACCCATGCCAAAATCGCCTAGCTCGTATTCATTGCTGATCCAGGTAATACGCGCATTATCGCGCACGCCGGCTTCGCGCAATACGTGGTCCACGTTATAGATATATTCAAATGCTGCACCCTGACAGGTGCACATGCCATGACCTGTACCGATGACTATGTTGCAACGTTCACCCTTGCGCATCCGGTCAATCACATGTTGCAACTTTTCATTAGCTTCGAGTGCGTGACTGGCGGAACAGACTGAGACCGTGTGGCCATGCTCAGGCCCTAAGCCTTCGGTCGCGTCAAAATTCAATTTTGGTCCGGTAGCATTGATCAGATAATCGTAAGTAACATTCTCCTTGACGCCTTCCTTGTTTGGGCAGGTATATTCAATTGTCGCAAAAGGTGAGGTGCTATCTGCACTACCTTGCGGATGGATAGAAATCGCTTTGGCCTGACGAAAATCGACCTGGGTCTTTTTATATACCTCAGCTAAGTCAAATGTGACTTGTTCCTCAGTCATCTGTCCGACGCCTACCCAAATGTTCGATGGAATCCAGTTCCATTTTGCATTTGGCGTTACAACGACAATCTCGTGCTGCTTGTCCAACAGTTTTGTTAAATGCCTAGCGGCAGTATGACCTGCAACGCCCGCACCTAAAATCAGGATTCTTGCCATGTAATGTTCCTAAAAGGAGTAAAGTTTTGAATACTCATATTGACCGTCCCATTCGGAGCTCTGCGAGATAGATATAAATAGTCACTTAACTGCCAAATTCAGTCGTGTCTTTGGCAATCGCTTCATGGTGGCTAACCCACCCATCAAATCCGCCTGACAGCGAGGTCAGGTTGGTATAGCCCATGCGTTGTAAATTGAACGCGGACAACACTGAACGGCCACCAGTTTTGCAATATAGTAAAATATCTGCTTCTTTGTTTGACAGCAGAGGATGGTCGCTGATTTTGAACTCAATCACGCCACGAGGTATATTGATAGCCCCTGGCAGATGCGCCGCCTCAAACTCAAATGGCTCACGCACATCGATAATCAAGCTGCCAGCATTGATATGAATGACTGCGGTATTGACATTAATTTCTTGTACATGCGGCTTGGCTTCAGCGACAAGCTCTTGTGCTGTTATTATTTTCTCTTGATTATTCATCATGCTGGTTGATTGCGCATATGATCGCCCAACTTGGCAAAAGCATTAGACAGCTCCGCGCGTAGTTTCATATCTCCGACGACTTCCACAAGCGCTAAATCCATGCACATCAGCCACTGATCGCGCTCAGAGACGTCGATTTGAAGATGCATGTGACGCCGACGCAACATAGGATGGCCGTATTCCTGAACATATAAATCTGGACCACCCATCCAGCCATTCAAAAATTTAAATAGTCTATCTTCGGTTTCCTGCAAATTTTCCGCATGCATCTTGCGGAGTCCATAAGATTCCGGTAACTCATCCATTATCTGGTAAAAACGTTTCACCAGGGTCCGTGTTTTTTCAGCGCCGCCTATTTTTTCAAAATGGCTTAATTCAGGCTGCTTAACTTCAGGTTGCATGCATTTCTCTTTTCCATCAGCTCGGTTAGCTGTTCAGATTCACTAGATTTTTAGATGGTTTAATTAATCAATATAGCGGTTTATCATTTGTTGGACTTTAACTTTACCCATGCAACATTCACTTCAACTACCTGTTAAATAATCCATCTATACCCTACTAGCAGTGCTAGAACATAAACTGCACTTTACACCGATTACCTTAACTTGATAAACAGATTGTTCTTGTATAATTGACCTGTTAAATTGGTATACTAAAAACATCCGATATAGATTGTAATTAATATATTGCAGCTAATTTGTTAGCTGAAATCTATTTTATTTAAAGCATCAGTAATTACTTTACTGTCGGCAGGACGCACTAATCTAATTACTTCGACACCATTGTTTAGAAACACTAGTGTTGGCCAGAGTTTTACGGCATAGGATCGTCCAAGGCGCTGGCCTTTGCCATCTTCAATTTTGATATGTTTCACATTTGGATATTGAATAAATGCAGCAGTGATAATTGGCTGAGCAGCTTGACAGTACCCACACCAACTAGCGCCAAACTCAATCACGGCGTAGCCTGTTAACTTATCCAAGTCTACTCGATTCACCTGATTATCTATATCCATCTTGTAGTTCATAGTAGGTACCTAATTTATTTTCTTGGCATGGATAGCGCTTCAAATGCTGCATTGGCCGAAATGAACACTTGCCCAGAAAGTAACTTCCATATTGGTGAATGAATCAAACGATCATGCACTGGCCCTTTAATTTCCGCGAAGTGCAATCGAATGTTGCGAAGTGCTAAGTCGCGATTCAGCTCAAAGAGAACTTCCAAAGCGGTTGTATCCACCATATTGACAGCACTCATAATCAGTACTTCTTCATGAATATCTGGTGCTTTCTCCAACTCTAAAGTTAGACGAGTTTCAATAGCGTTTAAATTGCCAAAAAAAAGACTTTCATCGACACGTAACAACAGAACCTCGGGTAAGGTTTCCGTCTCATGACGTTCCACATTCCGGAAATGCTCGGTACCTAAGATGCGACCAACCACGGCCACATGCGGGAGGCTTCCCGGAAAAGAAAAGCGGCAAGAGAAAGACTTATACCCAATATGATTCCACCTTCTAACCCAAAAACAACCACCCCAATTGCTGCTCCCAGAAGCGACAGTGCATCGGCATGATCGTATGCCCAAGCAAGTCGGAGCTCCTTGATGTTGATCATGCTGATAGCCGCCACTACAATGTTCGCCGCAAGAACTGCCAAAGGCAGTCTAGCAAACCAGTGAGCTCCTCCAGCCACTACACCGATCATCACAATGGCAG
>Ga0257141_1000272_pt1 | contig 9848 bp, 14 predicted proteins | sample saktaT_17_FD_193544 | JGI IMG/M metagenome (GOLD analysis project Ga0257141, IMG submission 193544) | Metatranscriptome of saline water microbial communities from Sakinaw Lake, British Columbia, Canada - sak_2011_1_27_36m (Metagenome... | ecosystem: Environmental > Aquatic > Non-marine Saline and...
AAGCAGATATGTTCCACCCCGATTCAGCCGCAGGCTGAATCGGGGTTTTTTTATGGTATTTTCATCAGCAATTGTTAATATTATGTCATGCCGGCCGGTTCGGCAGCTGCTCTTGTTGTGAAGTATCCCTGCTTTTTATTACATTTTATACGATTCTTTTCTGATAATCCGATCCTTTCAAAACGGAGGTATTAATGCAAAGCAACCAGACCTTTGCCGATGTTTTCAAGGCCAGGGGAGTAAGCCGCAGGGACTTTCTGAAGTTCTGCACTCTTACCTCGGTCTATCTCGGTCTTTCCCCATCCATGGTGCCAAGCATAGTCCATGCAATGGAGAACAAGCCGAGAACTCCTGTCATATGGATTCACGGTCTTGAGTGTACCTGCTGTTCCGAATCGTTTATCCGCTCCTCACACCCCACCATTGAGGATCTTCTTTTCAACATGATCTCCCTCGATTACGATGACGTGCTCAGCGCGGCGGCGGGTCATCAGCTTGAGGATGTTCGAAAGAAGATCATGAAGGAGTACAAGGGAAAATATATTCTCTGCGTCGAAGGCAACGCATCGACCAAAGATGACGGCGTCTACTGTATGGTAGGCGGCAATTCATTCCTGAACGTCCTGAAGGAAACGGCCGCAGATGCCGCGGCAATTATTGCCTGGGGCGCCTGCGCCTCATTCGGCTGCGTGCAGAATGCCGATCCGAACCCGACAGGAGCTGCCCCGGTATCCGATATCATCAAGGACAAGCCGATCATCAAGGTTCCCGGCTGCCCGCCGATTTCAGAGGTCATGACCGGTGTTATTACCCATTTCCATACGTTCGGCACGCTGCCTGAGCTTGACCGTTTCGGCAGGCCGAAAGCCTTTTACAATACGAGGATTCACGACAAATGCTACCGCCGCGCATTCTTCGATGCCGGCATGTTTGTCAGAAGCTTCGATGATGAAGCCACCAGAAAGGGATGGTGCCTCTACAAGATGGGATGCAAAGGTCCGACCACCTACAACTCATGTTCAAAGATCCAGTGGAATGGGGGCACAAGCTTTCCGATCGGTTCCGGTCATCCCTGCATCGGCTGTTCCGAGCCGAATTTCTGGGACCGTGGTCCTTTCTACCAGAGACTCGCTGAAGTTCCGTTCCTCGGAACGGACAGCAATGCCGACAAGATCGGCATGGTAGCTGTCGGTGCGGCTGCTGCCGGTGCCGCCGCGCATGCGACGGTTACGGCCATAAAGCAGGCGAAAGAAAAGAATCACGATAATGATAAAGCATAACCCGGGAGTAAGCACATGGCCAGAAAAATAGTTGTTGACCCGATTCCCCGTATCGAGGGGCATCTGAGAATAGAGGCGAAGCTGAACGACAGCAATGTAATCGAGGATGCGTACAGCAGCGGTACGATGTGGCGCGGTATCGAGGTTATTCTCAGAGGGCGCGATCCGAGGGACGCATGGGCCTTCGCCGAGCGCATCTGCGGCGTCTGCACCACGGTGCATGCCCTCGCTTCCGTCCGGTGCGTAGAAGACGCGCTCGGGATCGATATTCCCGCCAATGCACGCATCATCCGCAACCTGATGAATGCAACACAGCAGACACAGGACCATCTCGTCCATTTTTACCATCTGCATGCCCTTGACTGGGTTGATGTTGTCAGCGCCCTGAAAGCCGATCCGAAACAGGCCTCCGCTATCGCGCAGAGCATCTCCCCATGGCCGAAATCGTCCGTCGGGTACTTCAAGGACCTCCAGCAGCGCCTCATCGGCTTTGTCGAAAGCGGCCAGCTCGGTATTTTCGCCAACGGTTACTGGGGCCACCCGGCATACAAGCTTCCTCCTGAAGTGAACCTCATTGCTGTTGCGCACTATCTCGAAGCTCTCGATTTCCAGAAGGAGATCGTCAAGATCCATACCATTTTCGGCGGCAAGAACCCGCATCCGAACTACCTTGTCGGCGGCATGGCCTGCGCCATCGATCCGAACAGCGATACGGCCATCAATATCGAGCGTCTGTCGATGATCAAGAAAATCATCGACGACACCCAGGCCTTCATCGACCAGGTCTACATTCCCGATCTTCTTGCCATTGCAGGGTACTACAAGGAGTGGCTGCACGGCGGAGGGCTCGGCAACTATCTCAGCTACGGGGATTTCCCGGAGACGACGCTCGCTGATTTCAAGACGCTGCTCTGGCCGAGAGGGGCTATCCTCAACAAGGACCTCAGCACCGTTATCGACGTTGATCCGAGGGATGCATCACAGGTGACCGAAGAGGTCAGCCACAGCTGGTACACCTATTCCAAGGGAGACGCCAAGGGGCTTCACCCCTGGAATGGAGAGACAACTCCCAACTATACCGGCCCGAAGCCTCCGTTCGCCAATCTCGATACCGACAAGAAGTACAGCTGGCTCAAGACGCCCCGCTGGAAGAACCACCCGATGGAGGTCGGTCCGCTTGCCCGTGTGCTGATCGCCTACGCAAAGGGCGACCCCATGATCAAGGATACGGTCGGTCTGGTGCTTTCAACGCTCAAGGTCGGTCCCGAGGCGCTCTTCTCCACGCTCGGCCGTACGGCAGCCAGGGGAATCGAGTGCAAGCAGACCGCAGGTTTCATGCGCCATTACTACGATCAGCTTATCGCCAACATCAAGACAGGGGATTACCGCACCTTCAACAGCGACCGGTGGGATCCGTCAACCTGGCCGAAGGATTGCAAGGGATTCGGCTACACCGAAGCCCCGCGCGGTTCGCTCGGGCACTGGATCCATATCAAGGACGAAAAGATCAAGGAGTACCAGATTGTCGTTCCTTCCACCTGGAATGCCTCGCCCAGGGACGCCAACGGCAATTCAGGCGCCTACGAGTCGGCGCTCAAGGGTACGCCCATGATCAATCCCGAACAGCCGCTTGAGATTCTCAGAACGGTGCACTCATTCGATCCGTGTCTGGCATGCGCCTCTCATGTGTTCGACATGAACGGCAAGGAGATCACAACGGTCAAAATCGTTTAAACGGAGATCGTCATGGGGAGATTAATCGAAGAAATCTATGTCTGGAGGCTGCCGGTCAGGTTTTATCACTGGGTAAACGCGATCTGCACGGTAGCTCTTCTTGTCACCGGCATGTATATCGCCGCCCCCTTCATCAATCCGCCTCTCGGTGAGGCGGTCTGGTACAAGGGGATGTCGTGGTGGCGGTACCTGCATTTTGCTTCGGCGTTTATTTTTATCGCCAACTTTCTCTTCCGGATGTACTGGGCGCTATTCGGCAACGACAAATACGGCCGGTTCGGCGGATTCAGGCCATGGTCGCCCTCGTGGTGGGGAGAGCCCTTCAAGGAACAGGTCGCATCCTATCTCTTTCTCCGTACGGATGAGCCCAACTATGTCGGTCACAACCCCGTTGCGGCGCTGGCCCATTTTCTCTTCATCTTCTGCGGCTCGAGCTTCATGATCTTTTCCGGGCTTGCGATGTACGGGGAAAACAATCCGGGCGGCTTCAATGAAACATGGTTCGGATGGATGCTTCCGCTTTTCGGCGGCAGCTACACCCTGCATTTCGCACACCATCTCATGGCATGGATCTTTCCGATCTACCTGATCATGCACATCTATGCGGTGTTGCGTCACGATGTGGTCGACCGTTCCAGCGTCACCTCTTCAATCGTCACCGGCTACAAACACAAGGTCGAGGAAGAGCCTGTCTGAAGGTTTATGTCATGGCGCTTTCACAGGGTTTTTCAGCATAACACAGGGCCTGTTGCAGCGATAAGCTTTTCCTGCAGCGGGCCCTCTCTCTTTTGCCCAATAAATCATGGTCTGCAGTGAAGTATAATTCTATCAATATTATCGGGCTCGGCAACACGCTCTATGGCGATGAGGGGTTCGGTGTCGCAGCTCTCGACAGGTTAAAGGAAACGTCGGATTTTCCCTCCACGGTGCGCTGCATCGACGGCGGTACCCAGGGGATCTACCTGCTCGACTACATTGAATCGTGTGAAGCCGTGATTGTCTTTGACGCGCTTATTCCCCTCGATTATGAGCGAAAGGTCTACGTCTATCGTAACGATGAGCTTCCCGCCTTCATTCACCGCAAGATGTCCTCCCACCAGATGGGGTTCAGCGAGCTGCTCGGCCTGGCCAGGCTGCGCGGCAGAATGCCCGCAGAAATCGTGATGATCGGCGTTCCCCCCAAAGAGCTTGAGCTTCATGTCGGCCTGAGCCCTGAAGTTTCCCTGCTTCTGCCGGAAGCCGTCGAGACGGCCGGAGCGATAGTGGAAGAGTGGCTGAGAGATTAGCGTCGTGAGCCGGGAGTTCCCGGAAGTTATTTCCGGGAACGACGGATGAGTGGGCTGCGGGGAGGCGTTCAGTGCCTGATAAGGCGCAGGAACTCGCTTCTTGTGGATTGCGACGTAATGAACTGTCCCGACATGGCCGAGGTGGTGGTGACGGAGTTGAGCTTTTCAACGCCCCGCATCACCATGCAGAGGTGCTTTGCCTCGATCACGACACCGACACCCTTGGGGTGCAGTACATTCTGGATGGCGTCGCGTATCTGCTGGGTCAATCGTTCCTGGACCTGCAGGCGGCGGGCGAAGACCTCGACAACCCTGGCAAGTTTCGAGAGCCCCACGATTTTCCCGTCAGGAATATAGGCGACATGGGCCTTGCCGAAAAAGGGGAGCATATGGTGCTCGCACATCGAAAAGATGTCGATATCCTTGACCAGGACCATCTCATCGTACGCCTCGGTGAAAACCGCTTTTTTCAGCATCTCTTCAGGGTCCTGACGGTATCCTCCGGTCAGGAAGCGGAGCGAACGGGCGACCCGCTCCGGAGTTTTCAGCAGCCCTTCGCGAAGCGGGTCTTCACCGACGCCCTCAAGCATGGAGAAAACGGCATCGGAGAGTCCGCTGATGACAAGGGGATCGGTTTCCTGTATTTCGGCAAGACAGTCGTCATCATCGCAGCAGCTGCCCCGTCCGGAAGGGAGAGGGTTACTGGCCGAGATAGCGGACGGAATTTTTTCCTGTTTCATATATTTTGACTTCATAAAGGGAGATTTCCCGGTTATTGATGTTGCCCAGTCGTTCTTCAAGTATATCCCATATCAGCACCGCGAGCACTTCGGTCGTCGGCACGCAATTCTGCAGTTCCGCTACGTCATGGTTCAGATGCCTGTGATCGAACCTGGCAGTGATTTCCTCTTCAAGGATGGTTTTAAGCTCTTTCAGGTCGAAAAGAAACCCGGTGTCGCGGTCAACGATGCCGCAGATCGTTATTTCAAGCAGATAATTATGCCCGTGGCCGTATTTGTTGCTGCACTTTCCGTAAATTTCAAAGTTTTCATCCTCCGTCAGAAGAGGATTGAAAAGCCGGTGCGCGGCGTTGAACTCGATTGATCGTGAAACGAAGATTTTTCTGGGTTTCTGCAAAAGGTCATTCATAGGACGATGTTGAATCTGTTTGCCGCTGATGTCCGGGCCGTTGATTTCCGGACTGCAAAAAGTACAAAGACGATCAAGACAGGTGCTGTAATGTACTCTTTTCGGTTAATTATCCATGTCGTTCAACTAACCGGAGCCCCTGTCTATAAGTTTCATTCTCCGAACACATTGGCGTTATAATTCGTCCACAGAACAACCGGCCGTTTCTGTTCGGGTATCTGATCTTCCGTTTTGTTTCAACCATTACTGAACCAGTAGAAAACATGCATGCCACCGTTACCTTTAATGGAAAACTGCCGCTTGTCGGCCTGAACGACAGGGGTCACGAGACCCGTTTCGACGCGACAATGGAATTTTCGGGCCCGGCAACGTACGCCTCGCCGATGGACACCGTGCTTGAAGCGCTCGGAGCCTGCTCCATGATGGATATCATCAGCATTCTGAAAAAAATGAGAAGGGAGCTGACGCTTCTCGAAGCTCATCTTGAGGCCGTAAAAGCTGAAGAGCATCCGAAGGTTTTCACTGCCATAACGGTCAGGTACCGCCTGAAAAGCCCCGACTGCACTGCCGCCGACCTTGAAAAGGCGGCACGTCTTTCAATGGAGAAGTACTGCAGCGTCGGCGCCATGCTGCGAGCCTCCGGGTGCAGCATAACATGGTCGACGGAGCTTGTTTGATGGCAGTGCCTCTGTAGATTGCTGTTGCATGATCCATAAAATAAACTTATAGGTTGATTTTGATGAAGCTTGTTCGTATATTTCCGCATAAAGGGTCAGGTTTATTTGCAGTTCATTTTCCGGAAAAGCCGTGTGATGAATTTCGAGCGCTTTTTGATTTTTGGAGAGATCCGGAGTTGCTTGAGAACTTTTTTGAGGACAATAAAACTGATTTACAACAATCGAGATACCACTATCCTTCGATTGATGAAGCTGTATTATGGACAATGGAGGAGGCTCAATTTCTCCTGAAGGTTTTGTACAAAAGAGCTCAACAAGGCCAGATAGAACCATTCAGCAACTTGCAAGCCCTGTTCAGGCCACTTGGGCCATCAGATTCTCGCTCTTTGTCCTATCAACGCAGCAAGGTGTATGGTCGTCATCATAAAGGTTGGCTTCGTGTATACGCTATTCGTCTTGATGCAAATACATTTATTGTAACAGGTGGAGCCATTAAACTGACCCAAAGAATGGAGGATCGAAGTCATACCGAGCGTGAGCTTGCGAAACTTGAAAACGTTAAAGAGTTTTTAAAAAGAAATGGTATTCATGAAGGCGATTTTGAAGTATTGGAGATCAATCAATAATTAAATACAAATAAAAATGGCCGTTGATAATATTGAAGAAAAACTTGCGCTCATAACATCAAATGAGATCTCGGGATGGTTAGATGATGCAAAATACAGAATAGAGAATGAGAGATGGTTGAAACATTCACAGACTATTGCATTGCGAATTCTGCGAACATTGCGGGCAAAAAATATATCGCAGAAAGAGCTTGCTGAAAAAATCGGTGTGTCACCCCAGCATGTTAATAAAATTGTCAAGGGCAGGGAAAACCTCACGCTTGAAACCATCTCAAAACTTGAATCCGCGCTTGAAATTGTGCTCATGATGCTTCCGTCGGTCAGCGATTCCGCCAGTGACAGCAGTTCGAGCCCTGAATTGCTGCCAGAAAAATCAGCATTGAAGAAGAGCGGCGCTAAAACAGTGAAAGCTGTTCAGTCAAGGATTGCAGCAGAATAAGTTCAGGAAACCGGCAAAGGTTATGGAAAAGAGCTTCAGGAAAGAGGCAAACCGAAACGCGGCGTAAAGCGGATTTGAAATATTCCTCATCACAAGATTATCAAAAACAATGGCTCAATCGCTCAATGATCTCATTCAGTCAAGTCCGCTGCCCGTCTTTGTGGATTTCTGGGCGGAGTGGTGCGGACCCTGCCGCAACGTTGCCCCTGTGGTAAAACAGCTTGCCGCTGAATTCAAGGGCAGACTTACTGTTGTGAAGGTGAACGTCGATCAGCAGCCCGAAGCGGCATCCCGATACCAGGTGCAGAGTATTCCGGCGCTCATGCTGTTTCATAAAGGCGAACTGAAATGGCACACCGCCGGCGCCCTCTCCTATCCGCAGCTTAAGGCTGAGGTGACGAAGGCGCTTGGAGTGTAATCTGGCGGGATGCCGTTCGTGACATCTCAATGATGACCTTTTTACCTGTTCAACAGCGCACCTCAGGGTTTATTCTTGTTGAAAACCTTCTCCTTTTATTCTAACTTTTTAATTACAACTATTTTTCGTTATCCGTTCTGTTTCCTGAATACAATAAACAAGCCGAAGCCATGGAAACCCTGCTGACTCCTGCTGTCCTCATTGAACTGATCAAGATTTTCGGTGCGATTATTCCTGCCGTTATCCCGATACTCTATCAGGGCATAACAAATTCCCGAAATAATCATCCAAAGGAACGTCCTGACAAAAATTCCGGCAGGGAATCCGGGAGATGGCGAATCGTTATCATCATTCAGCAGGAGTTTTCGTGCTGACCTTTATGGTACTCGAAAAGCCTGTCAGATATTGGTTCTCCCCCCGGGTTTCCGTTACAAACATCACGGATGGAGAGAATATCACTGTTACAGAGACACCCGATGGCGGATATTTCAATGTCGAGGGAAGCTCTTCCCGACTGGCAGGGAATAACGCTCTTCGAATTGTTGTGCTGGTTCATCCTTCAGAGCCTTTTTCTCAAGGGTGGTGGATGCAGGGGGCTACTGTTTTCGATGAAAAATCAGGAAAATGGAAAACGGTTGCCTGGCTCGGCAACAGAGAGTATCCTCCTCAGGTCGGGCAGAAATTCGATCTGGTCGCCTTGGTTGTCAGCGCCGCATCAATACCTGTCAATCCTCGTGTGAATGATCCCGGTGACCTGAATCCGGCAGCAAGAAGTGAGAATAAGATGTTCGGGGTAGGGCAGTTGATACCTGTGTTTTGGTTCAGCGTAAATTGGAGAATTCAGCCGTTTGAGTTAGAGTACAAAAACGGAGGAATTCAGCATGAGAAAACAAAGAAAAAACTACACCCCACAAGAAAAGGTCTTCATTCTCAAACGGCATCTGGTCGACCGGATACCAGTCTCGGATCTTTGCGATCAATACGACATGCAGCCCACTGTCTTCTACCGATGGCAGAAGGAGTTCTTCGAGAACGGAGCGTCTGCTTTCGACAAGCAGCCAACCACCCAGAGCAAGGCTGAAAAGAAACGCATCGAGCAGCTTGAAACCAAACTGCGTAACAAGAACGAAGTGCTCTCCGAACTCATGGAAGAGCATCTACAGTTAAAAAAAGAACTTGGGGAACTCTGAGTGCGTCGTGGGTTCCCCATGATACCCGCGATGCCGTTATCGACTTCGTCCAGTTCTGGGCGAAGAAGAGCGGCATCGCCGTGACGCGATTTATCGAGTGGCTGGGCATTGCTCCCAGCAAGTACTATAATTGGCAGAGTCGGTATGGCAAGGTCAATGAGCATAATGCCCTGACGCCCCGTGACTTCTGGCTTGAAGACTGGGAGAAGCAGTCTATCGTTAATTTCCACCTACAATATCCGTTGGAGGGTTACCGCCGTTTGACATTCATGATGCTCGACCGAAATATTGTCGCTGTAAGTCCCAGCAGCGTGTACCGCGTACTGAGTGCAGCCGGACTCCTTCGCCGCTGGAACACGAAAAGCAGTACGAAGGGCACGGGCTTCGTGCAGCCATTAAAGCCGCATGAGCACTGGCACATTGATGTGTCCTATGTCAATCTGCTTGGAACCTTCTATTACCTGTGCAGCATTCTGGATGGCTGTAGCCGCTACATCGTACACTGGGAACTTCGCCAGGCTATGACCGAGAAGGACGTTGAAATCATCCTGCAACGTGCCCAAGAGAAGTTCCCCGAGGCCAAGCCACGCATCATTTCCGATAACGGGCCACAATTCATCGCCAAGGACTTCAAGGAATACATCCGATTGAGCGGCATGAGCCATGTACGCACCTCACCGTTCTACCCGCAGAGCAACGGCAAACTTGAGCGCTACCACAAGACCATCAAGGCTGAATGCATCCGTCCCAAGGTTGCCCTTTCACTGGATGACGCAAGAAATCAGATTACCGGCTATATCAGCTTCTACAACGATGAGCGATTGCACAGCGCGATTGGCTATATTGCACCAAAGGACAAACTGGAGGGGCGTGACACCCAGATTTTCAAAGAACGCGATCAAAAGCTCGAAGCCGCCAGAGAGGCTCGTAAACAAAAAAGACTGGAAATGAGGCTGTCCCTTGATTCTAAACAAATTTCGACAACTGCAGACCCCATCAACCAACTAACTCAGCAGAGCCGATTCTCCATTTCCATCTGAGGCAAAACA
>Ga0257141_1000274_pt1 | contig 9819 bp, 8 predicted proteins | sample saktaT_17_FD_193544 | JGI IMG/M metagenome (GOLD analysis project Ga0257141, IMG submission 193544) | Metatranscriptome of saline water microbial communities from Sakinaw Lake, British Columbia, Canada - sak_2011_1_27_36m (Metagenome... | ecosystem: Environmental > Aquatic > Non-marine Saline and...
ATAATTTCCTGGCATACAAAAGCACACGTTGTCTCAACAATGTGAATTCTATAACAATCAATAGTGGGAGAAAATTATGAAGCAGATTAAAATTATGGGTTTGACGATGTTTGTTTTGATTGCATTTGTGGCAGTGGGACTGGCGCTTGATGACGCCACCAAGGCTAAAGTGGATACGAAGATTGCTCAGTATACCCCTTGGAGTACGGATGCAAAAATTGTGGAAGCAGTCAAAGCCTTCAATGCGGCGGCGCCGGATTATGCGAAAGATATGACCCAGGACAAATGGAAATCATTGACATTACTCAGCCCTGAGATTAAGGCCATTGTATCCTGTGACCTGTCAAAATATTTAAAAGATAAGAAAGATGCCTCTGTTTCCGAAGCCTTTGTTTCCGGTGCAGATGGAACAAAAGCAGCCTTCATTGCCAAAACAACCAACTGGAGCCATAAGGGTAAGCCAAAGCATGATGATCCCATGTCCGGCAAGACATGGATCGGCGAGGTTGAGATAGATGCATCCTCGGGCCAGCAACAGATACAAATCGGTATTCCCGTAATAGACCAGGGGAAGGTGATTGGTTCAATCGTTATCGGCTTCAACGTTACAAAAATGTGATCGGTTTTGAAACAGAAAAAGGATTCGGATTCTTTCTTAATCTTTCTTTCGGAAAGGGAATGCTATGAAAATAAAAATTAAAATAATGCTTCTCGGTCTTTGCGGCAGCGTCCTATCCATCATCACTGCTGCCATCCTTTTCTCCGTTTTATGGAGCTCCAATGGCCGTCTTGCCGACCTGTTACAAGGGTCCCTGGATCGAAGCCAGAATCTTATTTTCATTATTCAGAAATCGTCAGATGCAATCGGAGCCTTGCAGAAAATTCTCATTGAGGAAGATCTGGACCTTTTACAGACGCACCTTGATAAATACACGGCAATCAAGCAGGAGGTGGATGGATTGGTTGTTTCTGCAAGCTTAACAGCCGGCGAGGTGGATGCCAGGTGGAAAGCCTTGCTGGATATTAACCAGAAAGTGCTGGATCAGGCTTTAATCGGTCAGCAGGCTCAGGCCAACCTGATATTTATACAGCAAGCCGCACCCCGTTTTCAGGAGATGCTTGGCGTTGTGACCCAGTTGAGCAAACAGGCTGCGGATAAAGACAAGACCGCTACAGAACAGGTTATTGCTCGTGTGGTAAAAATTGAGATCGGTGTTGGTGGGGCAATTATTGTCCTTGTCATCATTGCATTGGCATTTAGTTTCTGGACGGTTAAAAGTGTTATAGAGCCGTTAAAACGCACAACAAAAATGCTTCAAGATATTGCCCAAGGGGAAGGGGACCTGACCAAACGGCTGGATGCCGACCGTCAAGACGAGATTGGAGAAATGGCCAAATGGTTCAATGCGTTCATGGCAAGTTTAAAGGATATGATCGTCAGTATTCGCCGGGATGCCGCTACCGTCAGTGAATCTTCAACGGAAATGCTGAAGATATCGGATCAGTTATCAAACGGTGTAAAGGATTTATCAGAAAGAGCATCCAGCGTTTCAGCAGCTTCTGAGGAAATGAGCTCAAACATGAAATCCGTTGCCTTATCTTCTGATGAAACCACCGCCAATGTCGGCACGATTGCAGCAGCTGCAGAAGAAATGACGGCAACCATCAATGAAATCACCAGAAGTGCGGAAAACGCCCGTGCAATCACTCAAGATGCTGTTTCCCAGGCAAAGAAGTCTCTTGAACAGGTGGGAGAACTTGGAAAGGCAGCCGTTGACATCGGGCATGTCATTGAAACCATTCAGGATATTTCCGAGCAGGTTAATCTTCTGGCATTGAATGCCACCATAGAAGCAGCCAGAGCCGGCGAAGCCGGCAAAGGATTTGCCGTGGTTGCAGGTGAAATTAAAAACCTTGCAAGTCAGACGGCTCAAGCCTCTTCATCCATCAAGGACAAGGTCAGGGTGATTCAGGATACCACCCAGAATACGGTTTATCAGATTGATTCCATCAGCAAGGTCATATCCGAGGTCAATGATTCGGTCAGCACCATTGCCGGTGCTATAGAAGAGCAGTCTGCGACGACAAAGGAAATATCTAATAATGTTCACAGCATCTCTTCCGGATTAAGTACGGTCAACGATAATGTGTCTCAAAGCTCTGCCGTGTCTGAGCATATCGCCCAGGAAATTTCGGAAGTGACCCATTCATCAGAACAGATGAAGGAAAACAGCATGAAGGTGAATGCGACTGCAAAATCCTTATCCAATCTAGCACATAGCCTTGAAGGATTTGTAAGTAAATTTAAAATCGCATAACGGCAGCATACGGTATTCGAATTCAGGCCTGATGGATTCTAAAAAAAATCCATCAGGCCTTATAAATTATTGAAACCGATTACAAAAGATCTGCATAAAAATCATTTCCTTTGTCATCCACAATGATAAAGGCAGGAAAATTTTCCACAGTGATCATATAAACCGCTTCCATACCGAGTTCTTCATATTCAACCAGCTCTACCTTCTTTATAAAATCTTTTCCAAGACGGGCCGCCGGGCCGCCGGGTGATCCAAGATAGAATCCGCCGCTGGCTTTACAGCTTTCGGTGACCTCGCGGGTACGGTTTCCCTTGGCCAGCATGATCATGGAAGCCCCTTGTTTCTGGAAAACAGGAACATAGGGGTCCATTCTTCCGGCCGTAGTGGGCCCGAATGATCCGGATGCCTCTCCCTCAGGGGTTTTGGCAGGACCTGCATAATAAACAACATGATTTTTCAGGTATTCCGGCAGACCTTTTCCGCTCTTATACCGTTCCATGAATTTGGCATGGGCAATATCCCTTGCCACGATAATTTTGCCGGTCAGGGACAGGCGTGTAGCAACCGGATACCGGGACAGTTCAGCCCGGATTTCATCCATGGGCCGGTTCAGATCAATTTTTACGGCTTCTTTCATATCCGGTTCCTGAACCGGCAGATATTTGCCGGGGTTTTCCTCCAATCGCTCAAGGAAAATTCCTTCCCGGGTGATCTTTCCTTTGATCTGCCGGTCGGCTGAACAGGAAACCCCGATTCCAATGGGGCAGGAAGCCCCATGCCTTGGCAGCCGGATGACCCTTATATCCAGAGCAAAATGCTTTCCACCGAACTGGGCGCCCAGTCCGAGTTCATAGGATCTGACCAGCACTTTTTCTTCAAGATCCGTATCCCGGAAGGCATGGGCGGTTTCACTGCCTTTGGTGGGCAGAGAATCAAGATACCTTGCTGATGCAAGTTTCACTGTTTTTAAAGTCAGTTCCGCAGAGGTCCCGCCGATGACAAAGGCAACATAGTAAGGCGGGCAGGCAGAGGTTCCAAGGCCTTTCATTTTTTCCAGCATAAAATTGATCAGGGTTTCTTCCGAGTTAAGAACCGCCTTTGTCATCTGGAAAAGAAGGGTTTTATTGGCTGAGCCTCCACCCTTTGCCATAAAAAGGAATTTATAGGCATCCCCCATTACGGCGGAGATATCGATCTGGGCCGGCAGATTGGTCTTTGTATTGATTTCCTTATACATGGTAAGCGGAGCATTCTGGGAATATCTGAGATAATTTTGGGTGTAGGCTTCAAACACACCCCTGGACAACTCCTCCTCATCATCGGACCAGGTCCAGACCTGTCTGCCTTTTTTGGCCATGACAATGGCAGTCCCGGTGTCCTGGCACATGGGATAGACCTTTTCTGCTGCGATGACGGCATTCTTCAAGAGTTCCAACGCAATATAACGGTCATTATCGGAGCTCTCGGGATCATCAATGATCCAACGAAGTTTTTTTAAATGATCGGGCCTGTAAAGATGGGCTACATCCTTGAACGCTTCTGCGCAAAGAAGGGTAAGAGCCCTGGGCTCCACCATGAGGACTTCCGTTCCCTCAAATTCCTTCATCCTCACATTTTCCGCTGAGATAAGCCGGTATGCGGTTGTGTCTTCTTTCAAAGGGAACAGGGTCTCAAATTTGAATTCGCTCATTTCGTATTACCTTTCATCCACCATCCGGCAATAAACGGCTTCTGCGCAATGCCGGACGGTTTTTTATGTTATCTTACAAAGGCCATCTTCCTTCGAAGATAGGCAATCTGGGTCTGGTGAGGCAGGTCTTTGGGACAATAGTCTTCACACCCGAGAAGGGTCATGCACCCGAAAACGCCATCGTCATCGCCCATGATTTCATAGAATTCTTCATTTGTTCTTTTGTCCCTGGGGTCCAGAGCAAATCGGGCCAGACGCATAAATCCGACAGCAGACAGGAAATCCGGCCTCATCCGCTTGGTGGCGCAGGCTGAGACGCAGCAGCCGCATTCCACACACCGCTCCAGCTCATAGATCTGGTCTGCCACATCCGGGTCCATTCGTTCCTCAAGCTTGTTAAAATCCACCTCATCTGCATAGGTATCATGTATCCAGGATTCCACCCGTTCAGACATGGCCCTCATGAATTTTCCCGTATTGACGGACAGATCACCGATCAGTTCAAACCCGGGTAAGGGTAAAAGTTTGATTTCACCATTTTCATATTTGGATGTCAGTGTCCGGCAGGCCAAGGTGGGACTGCCGTTGACAACCATGGCACAGGAACCGCAGATTCCTGCCCGGCAGACAAAATCAAACTGAATGGACGGGTCCTGCTGCTCCCGGATTTCATTCAATGCAATAAATATGGTCATCCCTGGGGCTTCCGTGACCTCATAGGTGACCATGCGAGGTTTGTCCCCTTTTTTCTGGGGGTTGTATCGAAATATGTGAAATTTTAAAATTCTTTCCTGATCGCTCATTATTTAAACCCCCTGCCTATACGCTCATTTCTGCCCTTTAATTTTTCAGGAATCCCCGTGGGATTCAGGAGTTCCTGCAATTCATACCGGTCCGCACCTTTGTTGGCTTCCTTTATGGTTTCGATCTGACTGATTCTTTTTTTCGTGTCCGGATGATGGATGGTGTTGTCCACGCCATATCCCCTTGATCCGGGCGGCATTTCCATTTTCATGACATCCAGTTCTTCATAGGCGACTTCCGGCAGATCAGAACCCTCATCTTTCCAGGTGGTCAGGGTCCGTTTCAGCCAGTCTCTGTCATTTCTTTCCGGATAATCTTCCCTGGCGTGGGCCCCGCGGCTTTCGGTCCTCAAAAGGGCTCCATAGGCCACGCACTGGGCAAGTTTGATCATCTTGGGGACCCGGATGGCTTCCACCAGTTCCGGGTTGGATGAAGAAATCCGGTTTCTTAAGGCTATTTTCCTAGCCCTCTGGTTTAAAACATTTAATTCTTCCACCGCTTTTTCAAGATCCTGACCGTTTCTGAAGATTCCCACTTTGTCCATCATGATTTTCTGCATCTCGGCCTTCAGCTCAAACGGATTCTCACCCTGATGTCTCATGAGAAGATCAGTGATTTTCTTTTCTTCCTGGTTTATAAAATGTTCAATGGTCGCGGTGCTGACATTCAGTGGATGTGCCGCACAATAATCAGACACAAATTCGCCGACAATCATGCCGGCCACAACGGTTTCGGCAACAGAATTGCCGCCGAGCCGGTTAAACCCGTGCATATCCCAGCAGGCAGCCTCGCCTGCTGAAAAAAGACCTTTCAGTGTCGGGCTTTCACCGGTTGCGTTGGTTCTTATGCCGCCCATGGAATAATGCTGGGTGGGTCTGACCGGGATATATTCCTTAACCGGATCAATACCGAGAAAATATTCGCAGATTTCTTTTACTTCCCTTAAATTTTTTTCAATATGCTTTCGGCCCAGAAGCGTAATGTCCAGCCACAAATGGTCACCGTAGCGGGACGACACCCCTTTGCCCTTTCTCATATGTTCTGTCATCCTTCGAGAAACCACATCCCGTGAGGCCAGTTCCTTTTTGTCCGGCTCATAATCCGGCATGAACCGGTAACCATCCTTATCCAGAAGAAGCCCGCCGTCCCCACGGCATCCTTCCGTGGTCAGAATACCCACGGGCACAATGGCCGTGGGGTGAAACTGAACCGCCTCCATGTTTCCAAGGGTTGCAATCCCGGTTTCAAGGGCAACGGCATTGCCGATCCCTTCTGAAATGACGGCGTTGGTGGTAACGGCATACAATCTTCCATACCCGCCGGTGGCAATGGTAGTGGCCTTTGCCACATAAGCCGAAAGCTCCCCTGTGATCAGATCCCGGACCACTGCTCCATAGCAGACCCCGCCTTCATGGATCAGGGCAATGGCTTCTTTTCGTTCATGTACCGGGACGCCCATCTGAATGGCTTTATTGTCCATGGCATAGAGCATGGTGTGTCCTGTGCCGTCAGAGGTAAAGCAGGTCCGCCATTTCTTTGTGCCGCCGAAATCCCTGGCCGTGATAAGGCCCTGGGCATCCTGCTTTTCCGTGATGGTGACCTTTTCTCCATTGATAACGACCTCCCTGTCACCTCCCCTGACTCTGGACCAGGGAACCCCCCAGGCCGACAACTGCCGGATGGCTTTGGGAGATGTATTGACAAACATCCGGGCCACATCCTGATCACATCCCCAGTCACTGCCCTTGACCGTATCCGCAAAATGGACATCTTCATCATCCCCTTCGCCTTTGATGCAAGCCCCGAGGCTTGCCTGCATTCCGCCCTGGGCTGCGGCAGAATGAGACCGCTTGGCCGGAATCAACGACAGGACAATGGTGTCAAACCCCCTCTGCCGGGATGCAATGGCCACCCTGAGTCCTGCCAGACCGCCGCCGATAACAAGTGAATCCGTATATATGACTTTCATTGAAGCTACCCCTTATTGATGTGTTGCGTCGGACGGCTGAAGCGCTTTTACCTCGGCAACCAGTGCCGGAACCCGTTCAACTGCTGTTTCAAGTTTGCTGTACCGTTCTCCCACCTTTCCCTTGTGTCCGATCCCGATGGCGATGAATACCAGAAGCGCGAGAATGCCGAGACTTAAAAAGAAAATCGTGGCTTTGTTCTTAAAGGTTTTCAATTTCTGCCTTGTTTCCTTTGGGTTTCCGGCTTTGAACCAGCCCCATTTCATACAGAGCCGGTAAAGGCCTATGGAGGCATGAAGCTCCACGCAGATCAGGAGAATGAAATAAAGTGGCCACATGGTGCTGGATACCACTCGGTCGGCAGACATATAGGGATCAATTCCGCCCGGGTGGGTCAGCATGATGTAAAGATGGACTGATCCTGCAAAAAACATGATAAAGCCTGTGACCACCTGGATATACCAGAGGTTGGTATCGGTGTGGTTCATCATCTGCATCTGGTCCAAGATGATCCTATGCTGTTTCCATGAAATGGGAAATTTTCTTACCCCCAGAAGGGCATGAACGATAAACAGGGTAAAGACCGTTAGAACAGCAAAGAAGACCGCTGCCGGATATCCGTGCCCGGTGCTGGACAGAAAGGACAGCTCCATGGTTTTGGCCACAAAGTTAAAGGCACCTTTTCCCAGAACAATACTTCCGACCAGGAACATGTGCACCCACATGAAAATCCCCAGGATCAGGCCGGTCCCGCTCTGCGCCAGGTCCAGCCGTGCCGGGAGTCTGCTCTTCTTCTTGTTTGATTCAATACTATAACTATCCAAATGAACCTCCTTTTAGGTTATCCTGAAAATACATCCTTGCAAATCCGTCCGATCAGGCCCAGGTTTTCACAGACATGAATCCCATTTTCCCTGAAAGCCGCGATCTTTGCCGCTGCCGTCCCGCCGGAACCGGAGATGATGGCGCCGGCATGCCCCATCCGCCTGCCTGGAGGAGCTGTCAATCCCGCTATAAATCCAACCACTGGTTTGGTGAGATTATTTTTGATATAAAGTGCTGCATCTTCTTCCGCACTTCCGCCGATCTCCCCGACCATGACAATCCCCTTTGTTTCGTCATCGTTCTGAAAGGCTTTGAGGACTTCAATAAAATTGGTGCCGTTCACGGGATCACCACCGATCCCGATGCAGGTGGACTGGCCCATTCCCATTTTTGTGAGCTGATCCACGACTTCATAGGTCAGGGTCCCGGATCGGGAGACCACACCGATATTTCCTTTTTTATGAATTTTTCCCGGCATAATGCCTATTTTGCACTCACCCGGCGTAATAATTCCCGGACAGTTGGGCCCGATGAGACGGCAATGCTTTGTTGCCAGAAATTTTTTAACCCTGACCATATCCAGGATGGGAATCCCTTCTGTAATGGTTACAATGAGTTCCACCCCTGCATCGGCTGCTTCCATGATGGCATCAGCCCCGAAGGCCGGGGGTACAAAAATCAGGGAAGCTGTGGCCCCTGTACCTTCCACCGCCTTTTGAACCGTATTGAATACCGGCACTTCATCCATTTTCTGGCCGCCTTTACCCGGCGTTACTCCTGCGACAACCTTTGTGCCGTAGGCGATACACTGTCTTGTATGAAAACTGCCTTCATTGCCGGTAATTCCCTGAACAAGAACCTTTGTGTCTTTATTGACAAATATGCTCACGTGATGTTTCTCCTTTATCGAACCGCAGCCGCAATCTTCTCGGCTGCATCGGAAATATCTGCCGCACTGATCAGATTAAGCCCTGCATCGCTTAAAATTTTCTTTCCCTCATCCACATTGGTGCCTTCCATACGAACCACAACAGGGATACGGATACCGGTTTTCCTGGCTGCCTCCACCACACCCTGGGCAAAGACATCACATCTTAATATACCGCCGAAAATATTGACCAGAACCGCCTTCACCTTGTCATCGGCCAGGATGATCCTGAAGGCGTTCTCAACCTGTTCCGAACTGGCGCCGCCGCCCACATCCATGAAATTGGCCGGCACGGCACCGGCATTCTTGATGATGTCCATGGTGGCCATGGCAAGCCCGGCCCCATTGACGATATTGCCCACATTCCCATCAAGATTGATATAATTCAGGTTATATCTGGATGCCTCGATTTCCTGGGGATCTTCTTCATCCAGGTCTCTCAAGGTCAAAAGGTCCTTATGCCGATAAAGCGCATTAGAATCAAAATCCACCTTGGCATCCAGGGCCAGCACCCTGTCATCAGTGGTCAGGATCAAGGGATTTATCTCCACAAGGGAGCAGTCATGGGCCATGAAAAAAGCATACAGGTTGGATAGAAGCCCTGAAAACGCCTTCATGGCCGCGGGGGGAAGATCAAGGCCAAACCCCACCTGGCGGAGCTGATATCCCTGAATTCCCATGAGCGGATCAACCTGAACCTTAATGATCCGTTCCGGAGTTTTTGCCGCCACATCTTCAATGTTCATGCCGCCGTCCTGACTGGCCATGACCACCACCGATGCCGTTGCCCGGTCCACGAGAAGGCTTAAATAATATTCTTTTTTAATCTTCTGCCCTGCTTCAATAAGAAGCTTTTTCACAACCCGTCCCTGGGGACCGGTCTGATGGGTCACCAGGGTCATGCCCAGAATGCTGCCGCTAAGAGATTCCACCTCATCCATGGAAAAGGCAAGTTTCACGCCCCCTCCCTTGCCCCTGCCGCCGGCATGGATCTGGGCCTTGACCACCACAGGAAATTCCCCCAGTCCTGCGGCAATCTCTTTTGCTGCGTCAACAGAAAAAGCCGCCTTTCCATCCGGAACAGGAATATTGTATTTTCTGAACAATTCCTTGGCCTGATATTCGTGTATTTTCATCTTATATCCTTATCATTTTTGGGAGACCCATCGGATTGGACAGTTCACCCCCATTTTTTCAAAGTTTGACTATATTATTTTTCAATCTGTTTTACAACAGTATTGAAGGTTTATGTTAAAAGCATTTGATAAGCCATTTTTCAAGTTCATC
>Ga0257141_1000278_pt1 | contig 9741 bp, 10 predicted proteins | sample saktaT_17_FD_193544 | JGI IMG/M metagenome (GOLD analysis project Ga0257141, IMG submission 193544) | Metatranscriptome of saline water microbial communities from Sakinaw Lake, British Columbia, Canada - sak_2011_1_27_36m (Metagenome... | ecosystem: Environmental > Aquatic > Non-marine Saline and...
CCGATCTGGAGGCATTTCTGGCTCAGGTTCATTATCCCCTGTCCATCCGGTCTTCTAGTCTTTTGGAAGATGCGCAGTTTCAGCCCTATGCGGGGCTGTACCAGACTTATATGATTCCCAATAACCACCCGGATCCGGCCATACGGCTTCGGCAGCTGATCCATGCCATCAAACTGGTATATGCCTCGACCTATTATGAAGATCCCAGATCCTTTACCCGCAATTCGGTCAGTCAGCCCCAGGAAGAATCCATGGCCGTGATCGTTCAACAACTGAGCGGAGAGGTTTACGGTGACTATTTTTATCCCGCATTGTCCGGTGTGGTCCAATCCCATAATTTTTATCCTGTTTCCCACATGAAATCTGAAGACGGCATTGCCCATATTGCCATTGGCATGGGAAAAACCGTGGTGGAAGGCGAAAAATCCGTCAGGTTCTCCCCCAGATATCCCCGGATATTGCCTCAGTTCACCACAGTCGAAGACATTCTAAACAATTGCCAACGGCATTTTTATGCACTCAAAATCCGGGGCTATCAGGATGAGCTGCCATTCTTTAAAGAAGGGGTCAACCAATCCAATCTTGAAAAACGGGAAATTGACGAGGCGGAAACCGAGTATCCCATTCGAATGCTTTCAAGCGTCTATATTCCGGACGAACATCGGATTCGGGACAGCGGCCATTTGCCGGGTTCAAAAATTGCCACATTTGCATCCATACTCAAACACGACATATTCCCCCTTCCTCAATTGCTCTCCGATCTGCTGGATCTCGGCAGGAAGGGCATGGGATGCCCGGTGGAAATCGAGTTTGCCGTCAATCTGGGAACCGAGGATCAGCGGAAAAACGAATTCTATTTTCTTCAGATGCGACCCATGGCCACGGAAATCGACCAGCGCGATGTGGTCATTACAGACGATGATCTTCAGCAGTCCCTGTGTTTTTCCCGTCACGCGCTGGGCAATGGAAAGCATGATGGCATTTCAGATATTGTTTATGTGAAGCCGCTGGAATTTCAAATCAATGCCACCGAGCAGATGGCTGATGAGATCGGCAGGATCAATGCCATGCTGAGCCGGGAAAAGCGCCCCTATCTGCTGATCGGCCCGGGAAGATGGGGAACGGCGGACAGATGGCTGGGCATTCCGGTCAAATGGCGAAATATCTCGGGCGTGGGTGCCATCATCGAACTGAAGAACAGCCAGATTCATGCCGATCCTTCCCAAGGCTCCCATTTTTTTCAGAATATCACTTCTCTTGGTATTCCCTATATCACGGTCGTGGAAGATTCGGACGATACCTTGAATTGGAAACGGGTGGAAGCATTTTCATCCGTTCAGGAAACCCGGCATATCCGGCATGTCCGACTCGATCATCCGGTGACAATCAAAATTCAGGGGAAGAAATCCATCGGTGTGATTTGCGAACTTAACCCTCAATAACAGGAGACTCAGTATGACGGATATTATTCGATACATGAAAAACAGGGATCCTTTCGAAAAAGAATTCCACCAGGCGGTCGAAGAGGTTTTCGAAACGGTTCAGCCCGTTCTGGAACGGTATCCGGATTATCGGCAGGCCGCGATTCTGGAAAGACTGATGGAGCCGGAGCGGGTGATCCTATTCCGCGTGCCCTGGGTGGATGATCAAGGCCAGGTTCAGGTCAACCGCGGATATCGCATCCAGATGAGCAGCGTGATCGGTCCTTACAAAGGCGGCCTGAGGTTTCATCCGTCCGTCAATCTCAGTATTTTGAAATTCCTGGCTTTTGAGCAGGTGTTTAAAAATGCATTGACGACCCTTCCCATGGGCGGTGGAAAAGGCGGATCGGATTTTAACCCCAAAGGCCGGTCCGATCCGGAAATTATGCGATTTTGCCAGAGCTTCATGATGGAACTGTTCCGCCATGTCGGGCCCAATACCGATGTTCCGGCCGGCGATATCGGGGTCGGCGCGCGTGAAATCGGCTATCTCTTTGGCATGTACAAGAAACTGAGCAATGAATTCACCGGCGTTCTCACCGGAAAAAGCCTGGGCTGGGGCGGCAGCCTCGTCCGGCCCGAAGCCACCGGCTTTGGGAATGTCTATTTTGCCTCGGAAATGCTGGCAACCCGGGGCGAGTCACTCAAGGGAAAGATCTGCCTGGTCTCCGGCTCGGGCAATGTGGCGCAATATACCGTTGAAAAGCTGATCGAACTGGGCGCCAGGGCCGTGACGCTTTCCGATTCCTCCGGATATATTTATGATGAAGAAGGCATTGACGCCGGGAAACTGGACTTTGTCAAACGACTGAAAAATGTTCGCAGGGGTCGCATCCGAGAATATGTGGATAAATATTCCCAGGCTGTTTACGTCGAGACAGCTTCAGCCCTGGATCACAACCCCATGTGGAATTACCCGGCAAACTGTGCATTCCCCAGCGCCACTCAGAATGAAATCAATGATAAAGACGCATGCAACCTGATCAACCAAGGCATTTCACTGGTCAGCGAAGGCGCCAATATGCCCAGTACTCCGGAAGCCATCAAAATATTCATCGACAAGAAAATTCTCTATGCGCCGGGTAAGGCATCCAATGCCGGCGGAGTTGCCGTATCGGGCCTGGAAATGTCACAGAACAGCATGAGACTCGGCTGGCCAAGAGAAGAGGTGGACAATCGATTGAAGGGAATCATGAAAAGCATCCATCAAACCTGCCTCAATGCCGCCGCCGAATATGGCGATCCGGGCAATTATCTGGTGGGCGCCAACATCGCGGGATTTGTCAAGGTGGTCAATGCCATGATTGATCAGGGCGTAGTATAAAAACCGTGAGGGCGTAAGCGCGTGAAGGGGTTAGCATGTCACGCTCTCACTGCTTCGTGGTCTTTACTTGATCCCATATTTCTTGATTTTCTGATTCAGGCCGCTTTTTCCGATTCCCAGCAGATCGGCGGCATGGGACTGCACATTGTGGGAGATCGCCAGAGCCCTTTCAATCATGGATCTTTCAACCATATCGAGGGTTTCATACAATTTGGCGTTGTCGGAAATACCCTCCAGGTGAAGAGAATGGCTGATGCTTTTCTTGAATTCCTTGGGCAGGTCGGAAACCCGGATGATATTTCCGGGACAGAGTACCATGGCTCTTTCGATGGCATTTTCAAGTTCCCGGACATTTCCCGGCCAGGTGTACCCATACAGCAGACGATTCACTTCCTGGTCCACACCGGTCACCTGCTGGCCCGGCCCGCGCTCTGATGCGTATTTTTCAATCATATGATCCACCAGCAGACGAATATCCTCAACACGCTCTCGCAGCGGCGGCAGTACCAGATAAAGCACATTCAGCCGGTAATACAGATCTTCCCGAAAACGCCCTTGTTCGGTCTCCTGTTTCAGGTTTTTATTGGTTGCCGCAATAATCCGGATATTGACGGGTACCGGCCTGATCCCCCCGACGCGTTCGAATGCTCTTTCCTGTAATACGCGCAGCAGCTTTACCTGAAGATTCTGTGAAAGCTCTCCAATTTCATCCAGAAAAAGGGTGCCTTCGTCAGCCAGTTCAAAGCGTCCTTTTTTCATGGCAATGGCGCCGGTGAAGGCGCCTTTTTCATGTCCAAAAAGTTCACTTTCAAGGAGATTTTCAGACAGAGCCGAACAGTTGACAGCGATAAAGGGTTTGTCTTTACGGGGACTGTTAAAATGAATGGACTTGGCCACCAGTTCCTTTCCGGTGCCGCTTTCGCCTTCTATCAATACCGTCGCGGAAGAAGGCGCTATTTTTTTAACCAGCTCGAACACCTCCTGCATTCGTTTGCTCTTCCCAACGATGTTGCCGAAATTGTAGCGGGTTTCCACCACATCCCTCAGCCTGAGGTTTTCCTTGACAACCTGGTACATATCAATGGCTTTTTTGACAAAAATAATCAGGCCTTCATTGTCAAAAGGCTTCAGGATATAATTATATGCCCCTTTTTGCATGGCCTCCACGGCCTTTTCAACCGTTCCGTATGCCGTCATCATCATGACCGGCAACTGCGGATTGATGGCCTTAATCTTTTCCAGAAGCTCAATACCGTCCATCATCGGCATTTTCATGTCGGTCAGGACCAGATCCACGTCCGCATTGGCGTGATTTAAAATCTCCAGCGCTTCCATGCCGCTGTTGGCGGTCAAGGTTTCATAACCGACATCCTGAAGGACGGCGCTTAAAATGAGCGGGTAATTTTTTTCATCGTCAACGATCAGAATCGTTTCCATGCCATTCCTTACATGGCCATGCCGATTTTTTTACCCATCTCAAAACAGGCGGCAAGGGCTTTTTCATCCGGTACATACTGAACCTTCATTCCTGGATCGATCATTTCAAACTTCATGCCGTCAAGTTCCTGGGTGAGGAGCTTGACGGCTTCGCCGCTCCAGCCATAAGAGCCGAAGGCAGCCCCGATTTTGTTTTTGGGTTTAAGACCCTTCATATAGGTCATAAAATCTCCCAAAGTCGGAAACAGACCATTGTTTAAGGTTGGAGACCCGACCACAACGGCTCTGGCATCCAGTACCTCCGCCATGATATCGCTACGGTCCCATTTTCGAAGACGCATGGGATGAACGGCAACACCCTGCTCACTGAGGCCGCTGGCAATGGCATGCGCCATTTTTTCAGTACTTTGCCACATGGTGTCATAGACAATAACTGCCTTTCGAACCGTATCCTGGCGGCTCCACCGGACATAAGCGTCGATGATTTTTCCCGGATCTTTCCGCCAGAGAATGCCATGATCCGGACAGATCATGCGGATGTCCAGCCCCATGGCCGTAACCTGTTCCACCAGTTTAAGAATCAGCGGCGCATAGGGAAGAAGGATGTTCGCAAAATATTTCTTGGCATGGGGCATGATGTCATCGATCATACGATCATCGAATTTTTCGAACCCTGCGTAATGCTGGCCGAATGCATCGCTGGAAAACAAAATCTTTTCTTCATTCAGATAGGTAAACATGCTGTCCGGCCAGTGAAGCATCCGGGTTTCCATAAAAGTCAGGGTATGATGGCCCAGGCTCAAGGTTTCACCGTTTTCAACAGCATGATAATTAAAGTGCTGCGGATAATGCAGAGACAGGTTTTTCTGTCCCATTTTTGAACAGAACAGGGGTTTGTCCTCGCCAACCCGGTGCATGATCCGCGCAAGCCCCCCCGAATGATCCATCTCGGTATGGTTGCTGACCACCACATCGATCTTTCGGGGATCAATAATCTGTGAGATATTCTCAATCAACTCATCTGAAAACTCTTTTTTAACCGCGTCAATCAATGCGATCTTGCTGTCCATAATCAAAAACGCGTTATAGCTGGTTCCCAGATGAGTGGAATACCCATGAAAATCCCGGATATTCCAGTCATTCACACCGACGTCATAAATTCCTTTTGCAATCTCAACCGGTTTCATAAGTTTGCCTACTCTTTTTCAAAATCGGATTTGGATGCCCCGCATACTGGGCATTCCCAACTATCTGGAATATCCTCAAATTTTGTTCCGGGTTTTACGCCACTGTCTGGATCACCCAGTGCCGGATCATAAACATAGCCGCAAACCGTACATACATATCTGTCCATTCGTGTTTCCTCCTGGTATTTTGTAAGAAAGTTTGATGGCTTTGTAAAAAGCCTATCTGCGTTGAACTTCATCCTTCGTCAGAAGATCTTTTGGCGCCGTATGCACCATACGGGCAGGCTGTTAAGCCATGCCCTTTATAAACTCAATCACCCTTGCTTCGATGGCGTCTCGCACGTGGCGCATGGCATCCAAATCTTCAGGCTCGGTAAAAAGCCAAAATTCATGAGCGATGTCAACCGGTGCCACGACAGTGTCGTCTCTGCCCATCGAAATGACCCGCTCGGGTTTTTCCGTTGCCAACACCGCGTTTATCGATGCAGTCTGGCGGAATCCCATGTCAATCCCCTTTTCCTGCATGGCTTCAACCATGAGAGCATTGAGCTTTTCAGCCGGGTGACTGCCAGCACTGAGCACATCCAGCTTGTCCCCTGCAAGAGCCTGCGCAAATGCGCCGGCCATCTGGCTGAGACAGGCGTTATCCCGACAGGCAAAGAGGATTTTATTTCTTCCCCGAAAGGGCTCCAGAAGGGTTCCAACCGCTGTTTGAATATCCGAATGCCGTGTTGCATGTCGTTCCATATCGCCGGGTTTTTCAATTTCCCGATAGGTCAGGCTGCCGACATACTCGGCGCCGACGGCATCATAAAAATATTTCATGGTCAGGTGCAATCCCTCAAACAGATTCTTTCCGCGGGTTGCGCCCACAGCCAGGGTATATCCCCTTCGCCATTTCCGGTTGGGGTCGGTTAAGTGGAGTTTGTATTTTCGAGCCCAGAGGGTCTGACTTCTATCAATCAAAGCCTTAAGCTGCGCCGTCGTATTGTAAAAAAAGATCGGGGTAGCGGCAACAATGACATCGGCCTTTCGAAGCAGCGGATAAATCTCATGTTTCATATCATCATCAATCGGACAAATCCCTTTTTTCTCACAAAGAACATATTCCATGCAAGGATCTATCTTTTTCTGACAGACTTCGATCATCTGCGTTCTGGCGCCCAGCCTTTGTGCTTCTTCCAGAAATTCCGAAAGCAGAAACCGGGTGTTTCCTTTTTTTTTCTGGGGCTTCCCTGAAGTCCTAGTACAAACATGTTATTCTTTCCTTGATGGCTTCGTAAAAAGTCCAATATCTGCGTTGAGCTTCATCCTTCGTCATTGTGGCAGTGTCATACGCCTCACAGACAGGATTGTCTCCAAAAGCTCCGGTGCCGCTCGCCTTGAACTTTTTACTTTGCCATCTCAATTTTGATTTATTATAAGTCCATCAATCATTTTTATTGCCACTTGTCATGGCCGAAGAGGGGCTGCCTGCCGAGCTATTTGGCATGGCATTGTGAGCAGGTCACGGGTCCTGATTTTTCTCCGGCGTCTTTTTTGGCTTTGTGGCACTTCACGCACAGCTTGTTCATAACCTGTTTTTGAGCAAGGGTTCCTTTTTGCTTCAAGTCCTGAATGGAGCCCGCTTGCTGGGGAAAAAGATCATGGCAGAGCATACAGTCTTTAAGCGCTTCCTGGTGCTGCTGGTGAGGAAATTTCACGTCTCCCTGATTCCCGGATGGAATCACCATCTCTTTTGCCCCATTGTTGGTTTCAGCCATGGACATCCCTGCAATCCAGACCATGACGGCAGAGATGAATAGAATCATACCTTTTCGCATGGATTGTCCCCTTTGTTTATGCCGCGGAAAGGGTGCACTGGGTACAATTTTTTTGTCATATGGATCATGGCGTCACGGTTGAGCCCAACGAACCGGAAAGCGTGCACTGGGTAAAATCAATTTCTTTGCCGCAGGACTTGCACATATGTTTTTTGTCAAATTCATCCGAAAAAATCTCAACCTCTTTTGAACATGATGGACACTTGCAGGTAAACGATTTCAAATTCTTGAATTGTTGAAAACCTGGACAATGCGATGGTGTTGTCATGAATTCCTCCTTTAAGTGGTCAATAGGTTTGCAATATCTCTGCCGTAGTTCTGAGCCATCTGAATACCGCCGCCCAGAGAACTGGATTTGAGGCGTAGCGGCGCTCCAACCATTTTCATCTTAAAAATATGCGTCATGGTATCATATATCCGATCCGGCGCTTCGCCGCTCCAGCCGAATGCGCCGAATGCGCCGCCGACTTTTCCTTCCAGAGCGGCTTTCTCGGCCAGAAACAGAAAGGTTTTCATTCCCTGAATCATATCTCCATGATAGGTCGGTGCTCCAAACACCAAGGCGTCATATCCATTCAGCTCACTGGCATTCTTTATATCACCGGCTTTCATTATGTCAACATCAACTCCGGAAAAGCGCAACCCTTCAGCAATTAATTTGCCGATATTTTCGGTTTCTCCGGTTCGTGTGGCATACACAATAAGCGTTTTTGGCATAGCATACTCCCGAGCGAATATTACTTTTTGGCGATGCGTTTGTCCATGCCATCGCCGGCACAATCGGGCGTATAGCAGGAGTTATCCAGAAATTCACACTTTTCCTTGCAGGACGGACACTGGTCCGGCGGAGCGTCTGTCGTAAAGGTGTAACCGCAACTTTGACATTTCCAGCTTGCCATATTTCCTCCTTATAAACATGAAGGTCTAAGGCAAAGAAAAAAGCTCGCAGGGTTTTATTAGCCCGCCGTCTCTTCGCCTCAAGCCTTTCTGCTTTGAATTTGTTAACCTGACTGTTATGCCTTCCAGAGACCGTGAATATTACAATACTCTCTTGCTGAAACTGTTGCGGCATCCAGCATAAATGTGGCCTCGGGAACCTGACCGGGATTCAAAAACTGCCGATAAGCTTTACCGTCGGCAATAATTTCAATCCATTCAATAAAATGTTTTTCTTCCATGGGGTGAGCGACGCTGCCTACTTTTACCTTGAAGCCGCCCGGAACTTTTTCAATTACCGGAACATGCTTTTCCTTTGCCGCGTCAACGGTGTTTTCAACCGTCTGTTTCATGGGTTGGCCGCAGCAGACAAGCTCACCCCCGCCGGCATGAAGGACTTCAACGATATTGCCACAGATTTCACATTTATAAACTTGAAGTTTCTCTGTCATACAATCTCCTTTCAGATGATTAATGTATAAGCGTCATGGATATTCCGGCCTGCCCCGTTTAAGAAGGAAGACCAGATGCGTCGTTAGTAATTTTCTCCCAAAAGCTCAAAATGGGCTTGGGGGTGATCACAGGAAGGACATATTTCCGGTGCTTCTTCGCCTTCATGAAGATAGCCGCAGTTGCGGCATCGCCAGGTGACTTTTTGGTCTTTTTTAAACACTTTTCCAGCCTGAACATTGGCTGCCAGATCCCGATAACGTTTTTCATGCTGTTTTTCGGCAACCGAAACTTTTTCAAAAAGAACGGCAACGGTTTCAAAACCTTCTGCTCTGGCGACTTTGGCAAACCTCGGGTAAAGGTCCGTATGCTCTTCGTGTTCTCCGGCAGCCGCTGCCAGCAGGTTTTCAAGGGTGGTTCCCACGACACCGGCCGGAAAACTTGCCGTTATCTCCAGCATGCCACCTTCCAGAAAACTGAAAAACCGTTTGGCGTGTTCTTTTTCCTGATTGGCTGTTTCAGTAAAAATGTCGGCAATCTGAACATAGCCTTCCTTGCCGGCCTTGCTGGCAAAATAAGTATAACGATTTCTCGCCTGGGATTCCCCCGCAAAAGCCTTCATCAGATTTATTTCAGTTTGAGTTCCTTTGATACGGGTCAAGTATTTTCCTCCTTTTCGGTTGATGTTTTTTTATCCCCCCGCCGGTTTCTGTGGCATAACCCCCTTTTCAAAGAGGGATCAACGGGAGTTGTGTTTTTTAATGTGGCTGTTCGACGCGATAAGGCCTCGAAGCTATTTCGGATCATGCCACCAGCCTTTTTGCTGGTGCGCTTTTTTTTCCTGCTCCGCTATTTTTTTTCAACCGATACGCCGTATCCCGCAATATCCCATACATAATTCCACAGCCGACGTCCTCTCTTTCTACATCGCCCTGGTCTGCAAGTGCAATCATCTCGTCTACGAGTTTGAGCGTCCGGTTAATGTTGGTATCGCAGGGTTTCACGGCATTTACTTTCTTTCTGTAATAAATTTGACGGCTTCGTCAAAAGTTCATCAGGGAGTTGGATATTTCTGAAATACCGCTTGTGACCATCGACAGGCC
>Ga0257141_1000280_pt1 | contig 9722 bp, 11 predicted proteins | sample saktaT_17_FD_193544 | JGI IMG/M metagenome (GOLD analysis project Ga0257141, IMG submission 193544) | Metatranscriptome of saline water microbial communities from Sakinaw Lake, British Columbia, Canada - sak_2011_1_27_36m (Metagenome... | ecosystem: Environmental > Aquatic > Non-marine Saline and...
CATCAAATGTGTGTTATACGGGAAACGTAAAGCGGGAAAGTATGCCTACCTCGTCCCTCATTCCCCATGAAAGGAGAGCAGAGACATGAGGTGGGGGACGCCTTTTCCAGGGGCGATGCGTTCATCCCTGAAATGCTCATCGCAGCCAAAGCCATGCAGGCAGAGCAGATCATGTGGCGCCCCTGCTTGCGAGGGCGGGGATCTTCAGCTTCTGCTGGACAGTGGCGGAATGGGAATGATAAGGGCACTGAGGAAAGTGAGACTTGATCATGGATGTGGGTTCCCGGATACGGAAGTTGCGGGGAGACAAGGGCATTTCAATGCGCAAGGCAGCGACTATTTCAGGGATGTCGCCAAGTCTTCTGAGCCAGATCGAAACAGGCAAGGTGAATCCTTCGCTCTCAACACTGCGTAAGATCGCTCAAGCCCTCGATGTGCCGGTGTTCTATCTTGTTCTGGACGCGTCGTATCAGACCTCGGGCGTGGTGAAAAAAGCCCAGCGCAGCTTGGTGGTCTTTCCGAAGGGAGGGCTCCAGTACGAGATCATTCATTCCAACCTGCAAAAAAAAATGGGGATCCACATCGGGACGCTCGAGCCCGGCGGGATGACCAGCGAAGAGCCGCTCTCCCACCAAGGTGAGGAATGCATCATCATCCTCGACGGACAGATGCATGTTGAGACCAGTGAGACAACGACTATCCTGGAGACAGAAGACAGCTTCTATTTTGATTCCTCTATACCCCATCGCCTTTACAACAAGGGGGATAGGAAATGCTTGTTCTACCTGATCATCACGCCTCCGAAGTTTTAATCCGGTATACACCCGGAATACCAACAGGAAGGAGGAGAAATGCTGATTATGGCCGAGAGGATCAATTCGTCGCGCAAGCAGATCGCCCAGGCGATCGCCGCCGGGGACCGGGCCTTTATTCAGGCTGATCGAAGGCGCAGACGCTACATGAACAAGTGTTGTCAAAACATCTAAGCCATGATGGGTAACGGAATGTCGCATCCGACATTCCTTAAGAAACCATAGACAGGAATCTGTTTCACCGGTCCAAAGCAGCAATGGGCTGCAAAGGCGGGGAAGCATAAGCTTTTTAAATCAGGAGGGAAAAATCATGGGGAAGACAAGGCGTGAGTTTTTAAAGAAGGCTGGGGTTGCCGCAGCGGCAGGGGCGGGGGTTGTCCTGACGGGGAACAGAAGGTTGTACGCCCAGGACAAGGTGTTCAAGTGGAAAATGGCGACGTCATGGACGACCGGAATGCCCCTTTACACCCATATGGCCAGGGTCCTGCCGGATGTCGTCAAAAAGATGAGTAACGGAAGACTGATCATCGACATTTTCCCGGCGGGGGCCATCGTGCCGGCCCTGGAAGGGGTGGACGCCACCAGGAGAGGGGTCTGCCAGATTGCCCATACCTGGCCCGGCTACGACATCGGCATTTCAAAGGGGTCGGCTGTCATCGGGGGATTCGCCGGGAGCCCGAACTCCGAGGTGATGATGCATTGGATCTACAGCGGCGGGGGATATAAGCTCTGGCAGGATTACCGCCGGGAAGTATTCAATGTGATCGCCTTTCCGGGGGGGATGCGCCCCACCGAGGTATTCGCCCATTCGCACAAACCGGTGCGCTCCCTTGCGGATTTCAAGGGATTCAAAATGCGGACCGTCGGGGCGTGGGCGGACATCCTTCCCAAGTTGGGAGGTTCCGTGATCACCCTTCCCGGCGGCGAGGTCCTGCCGGCCCTGCAGCAGAAGGTGATCGACGCCACGGAATGGGCCTGCGCAGGGGAGAATCTGTCGATGGGATTCCATGAGGTGGCCAGGTATGTCATCATTCCCGGGATTCATCAGCCAAGCGCCCCCTTTGAATATGTCGTGAATGTAAAGGCCTGGGAGGAGTTGCCGGCGGACCTCAAGGCGATCGTGGAGGGAGCGGCGAAGATTGCAACGCTGGAGTCCTGGACCTATCTCGGCGCCCTCGATATGGGGGCGATGGACACCTTCAAAAAGAAGGGAAACACGATCATCGAACTGGACGTGGATGTGCAGAAGGCAGCCTACAAGCTGGGGCTTGAATGGGGACGGGAAGCTGCCGCCAAGGATCCATGGACAAAGAAACTCTTCGAATCCCAGATCGACTTTCACAAGAGATGGGAAATCGTCGAAAACACGAGATCACTCAAATATTGATGAAAATCCGCCGGGCGTACCGGATGAACGGACGCCCGGCGGATTTAACTCGATCTCGCTTTGCCGTGTATGAAAGGAGGAATGGTTTCCATGATGGCATCTTATGTAAAGTTTATCGATGGCCTGAGCGGATGGACGGGGAAATGGGTTGCATGGGTCATCATCCCCAACGTGCTGGCGCTCGTCTATGAGGTCATTGCACGCTACATTCTGAACAGCCCCACCATCTGGTCCTATGAAGTGACCTACTTCCTCTACGGGAGCCATTTTTTACTGGGAGCGGCCTATGTCCTTTCCGTCGATGCCCACATCAGGATCGACATCTTCACCTCGCACCTCTCTCCGCGGACGAGGGCCGTCATCGATCTGGTCGGCTATCTGCTGCTGTTCTTCCCGGTGGTCATCGCCCTCGTCTATGCGGGGGGACAGTATGTCCTGCAGTCCTTCGAGATGGGCGAAAAATCGGGTCTCAGTCCGTGGAGGCCCTACCTCTATCCATACAAAGCCGTGATCACGATCGGCTTCATTCTTCTCTTTCTGCAGGGGATAGCCTGTTTCATCCGGAATATCACTTTTTTGGCGAGAGGAGAACGGCCGTGATGGAGAACATCTCCCTTTTCATGTTTCCGGTGATGATCCTGGTCGTATTTGCAGGATTTCCCGTTACTTTCAGTCTGATGGGCATTTCTCTTTATTTCGGCATCGTCTGTTTCGGACCGGAGATCATTCCGATGATCATCCGCCGGGTCTACGGCGTGGCCGACAACTATGTCCTCGCCGCCGTGCCGCTGTTCATTTTCATGGGAACGATGCTGGAGAGATCGGGCATCGCCAAAATCCTTTTTGAGACGATCAGCATGTGGACGGGACGCATCAAAAACGGCCTGGCGGTGACGACCATCCTGATGTGCACGATCATCGCCGCCTGCACGGGGATTATCGGCGCGGCCGAGGTGATGGTCGGGGTGATGGCTTTGCCGCCGATGTTGAAACGGAACTACAGGCCCTCCCTGATCGCCGGCACGATCATCGCCGGCGGGGCGCTCGGCACCATCATCCCGCCGAGCGTCGTCACCGTCGTCTACGGTCCTGCAGCGGGGATATCCGTCGGCCGTCTGCTGATCGCCACGATCTTCCCCGGCCTCCTGCTGTCGTCGGTCTATGTTTTGTACATTGTCGTCCGTTCCTACGGCCAAAGGGGGTTTGCCCCGCCGATCTCTTCCGAGGATCTGGATATTCCCCTGTCGCGGAAACTCAAGGCAACGGTTACCGGAATGCTGCCGTCCGTCGTCCTGATCTTCACCGTGATGGGCACCATCATTCTCGGCTTTGCCGCACCCACGGAAGCCGCCGCCCTCGGCGCCTTCGGAAGCGTCCTGCTGACGATCGGCTACGGCAACTTTACGATGAAGGTGTTGCAGGAGGCGGCCCTCCAAACGCTCAAGATCTCCAGCATGATGATGATGATCCTGCTCGGAGGGTTCATGTTCAGCGGGGTCTTCCTCGGGCTCGGGGGCAGCGACGCCACGGAGAGGATGCTCTCGGCCCTCCATATGGGGCCCTGGGCGGTTCTTGTTTTCTTTCTTTTCGTCGCCTACCTGGCCGGTTTTCTTCTCGACTGGGCCAGCATCCTGCTCATCTTCGTCCCGATCTTTTCGCCGATTATCGATAAACTGGGTTTCGATCCGATCTGGTTCGGCGCACTCTTCATCATGATGATCCAGACATCCTATCTGACGCCGCCGATGGCGCCGGGGATCTTTTATCTGAAGGGGATTGCCCCGCCCGAGATAACGACCCGGGAGATCTTTCAGGGTATTGTCCCCTATATGATGCTCCAGCTTGTCGCCATCGCCATTGTTATGTTCTTCCCGCAGATCACCCTCTGGCTGCCGGAAAAACTGATCGGTTGGAATTAGAAATGGGTAAAGCCTTATGACCTACGCGGAATTGGAAAGGAGGAAAACATGATGACCGATAAGGAAAGAATGCTCCGCGCGGCGCGGGGGGAGTGGGCTGACTGGCTCCCCTGGGTTCCGCGCATCGATTTGTGGCATAACTCCAACGCCAGGCGCGGGACACTGCCGGAGAAATACCCCCGCAATGCCTCTCTCGATGAGATCGCGACCGATATCGGCGGCGGGTTTCACAAGATCGTTCCCGAGTTTCTGGAAATCAGAACCCCGGAGGACAACATCGACCGGGGACTCGGCATTTACCGCCTGCAGGGTATGGCCTACCGTCCGGAATTGATCGGGGTAGACCGCGAGGTAAAAACGGACGGGGATGCGACCACGGTCACCTATCATACGCCGGTGGGATCGGTCTCCTGTCGGATCCTCTATACGGACGAGATGCGCCGGGCAGGGGCATCGATCACCTGGATCGATGAACACCTCATCAAGGAACCCAAGGATTACCGGACGGTGGGCTATATCTTCCGCCATATCAAAGTGATCCCGGATTATGACAATTACCGTGCCTACCAGAGGAAGGTCAGCGACCGGGGGTTTGCCGCGGCCTTTGCCAATCTCTCCGCGGGTCCCATGCACCACATCATGAAGGAATTTTTAGACGCGACCGCGTTCTATCTCGAAATGCACGACCATGCCAAAGAGATGCGTGGACTCTGTGAGGAGATGGAACCCTATTTCGATCAGGTTTTCCGGGTTCTGGCGGATTCGCCCGCCGAGGTGGTCTTTTCCGGGGCCAATTTCGACGAAATGATTACCTATCCTCCCTTCTTCCGGGACCACATAATGCCGGACCTCCAGAAGCTGGCGGATCTGCTCCATCCCCGCGGCAAATTGCTTCTGTGTCACTGCGACGGCGAGAACAAAGGGTTGCTCGACCTGATTCCCGAAAGCGGCATGGACATCGCCGAGGCCCTATGTCCGCAGCCAATGACGAAGGTGACGATCTCCGAGGTCAAGAAGGCCTTTCGGGGGAAGGTGACGATCTTCGGCGGAGTCCCCTCCGTGGCCCTGATGGAGGAGAGCATGCCGGATGCGGAGTTCGAGACCTTCATCAGAGGTCTTTTGAACGAGATCGCCCCAGGCGACCGGTTTATCCTCGGGATCAGCGATACCACACCGCCCGATGCGAAATTTGAACGCCTGCTCCGAATCACCGAGATGGTCCGCGAGTGGGGAGAGCTCCCGATGAAGGGAGAAGCCATTTTTTCTGTATAAGCGAAAAAAGAGGAGGAAAGATGATCGACAAAGTACAGTTTTTGGAGCCGCTGTTGGCAGGGAATACGGAGACGGTCGTAAAAAGGACTAAGGAGGCATTGGAGGCGGGGATTTTGCCGGAGAGTGTCATCAAAGACGGTCTGATCCCTGCTATGGGGGTGGTTGGGGAAAAGTTCAGGAATTGTGAGATCTATATCCCGGAGGTGCTCCTGGCGGCCCGTTCCATGCACGGCGCGATGGCTGTCCTGAAGCCCCTTCTTGCCCGCTCGGAAGGGACTTTGGCGGGGCTGGTCGTCATCGGTACCGTCAAGGGGGATCTCCATGATATCGGAAAGAACCTCGTCGGTATGATGATGGAGGGCGGGGGGTTCGAAGTGGTTGATCTCGGGATTGATGTTTCCGTGGAGAGGTTCGTCGAGGCGGTCCGGACCCACAAGCCAGCCTTTGTCGCCATGTCTGCCCTTCTCACGACGACCATGAAAGAGATGAAACAGACCATCCTGGCCCTGGAGAAAGCGGGCCTGCGGGGGCAAGTCCGGGTTATCGTCGGCGGGGCGCCGGTGACGGAACGGTTCGCAAAGGAGATCGGCGCCGACGGCTTCGCCCCGGATGCAACCTCCGTCGTGGCGATGTTGAAATCCTTCGCCTGATGTGAACCGAAAATATTTTAACCCCTATCCCGTGGCGCCTACTTAAACTTTTTCATGAAAGACCCAAGTGTTTCTGTCGTTGACAAAACACTGTAAGATGAAGATGCTCGAACATCTTCACGATATGGCACATGCAATCCAAAAAACGACCGGTCAGAATCTCGTGGTTTAGGCCCTATTTGACCTGGACAGAGAGAACTCTTTGAAGGTAGGCGAACGATGAAAGCGAAACCCTACAATCTTTTCATGTCGGCCCTCTACGGCGGCCGGAAAGGGATCCGCCCTCCGGCGGGGAATCCCACGTCGATCGCCTGTGTGGAATTGATGAAGGCCTGCGGGGCCTTCTTCCCGGAGGCCCATCTGAACCCCCGCGCGATGGCCGACCTGGCCCTGGCTGGCCATGAGCTGGCGGGTTTTGACACGGTCATGCCGGAATACAGCGTTCATCAGGAATCGGCTGCGCTGGGCTGCGAAATGGACTGGGGAAACGAGACGCGGATGCCCGATGCCAAGACGGCGCCGTACGCTGATTTTTCGGATGTGATCGTTCCGGAAAACATCCTCGAAAAACCTTCCATGCGGGTCGTCCTCGACGCCCTCTCCATCCTGCGCCGGGAGGTCGGAGGAGAGGCGGCGATCATCGGCAAGGTCATGGGCCCCTGGACGCTCTCCTACCATATGGCGGGCACGCAGAATTTCCTGCTCCAACTCGGTCTCGGAGAAAAGGACAAAATCAACCGCATGCTGAGGCAGCTCATGCCGGTCACCATCGCCTTCGCCAACGCACAGTTCCGGGCCGGCGCCGATGCGGTGGTCCTGGCCGATCACGCCACCGGCAACCTGGTCGGGCCCTACCATTACAGGGACTATCTGCTCCCCATTCACCAAGAGATCACCGCCCGGGTGGGCGGGCCCATGATCCTCCACGTCTGCGGCAACTGCCTCGACCGTCTGGAGTTATTTGCCGAATCCGGTGTCGACGCCTACCACTTCGAATGGCAGGTGGACGCCAAAGCGGCGGTCGAGAAAATCGGCGACCGGATTTCCCTGATCGGCAATCTGAACAACCCCAAAACCCTGTTTCAGGGCACACCGGAGGATGTCTACAAGCAAGCGCGTTATGCAATTGAGGCGGGCGTCGATATCATCGGGCCGGAGTGCGCCGTTCCCCTCACAACGCCCCTGGCCAATCTCCGAGCCATTTCGGCCGCAGTGCTCGATGGTTACTGATTCAGATCAAGGAGAAGAAAGAATGGATGAATCCGTCCAAAAGATCAAGGAAAGCATTATTGAGGGGCGTCACAAGGAAATCGAATCTCTGGTCCGCGAGATCTGCAAAACGGGGATAGCCCTGGATACGGTGATTCAAGAGGGATTGATTGCCGCCATGGATGTGGTCGGTCAGAAATTCGGCGCCGGGGAGATCTTTGTCCCCGAAATGATGGTTTCCGCCATGACGATGAAACTCGGCCTCAACATCGTCAAACCCCTCCTGACCGGCAAGGCCGGTGCACCCAAAGGCACCGTTCTCATGGGAACAGTCAAGGGCGATCTTCACGACATCGGCAAGAATATCGTGATCATGATGCTGGAAGGGGCCGGTTTCCGGGTGATCGACCTGGGCGTCGATATCGACGTGGAGAAAGTCGTGGCTAAGGTGATCGAAATCCGACCCCAGGTGTTGGGCCTTTCCACCTTGCTCACCACCACCATGCCGGAGATGAAACGCGTCATCGAAGAACTCCGGGCGTGCGGTCTGCGGGACCGGGTCAAGATCATGGTGGGGGGCGCCCCCGTCGACGCCGCCTTCGCCGAAAAGATCGGCGCCGACGGCTACGGAAAGGATGCGGCACAGGCCATGGCCCTGGCCCGCTGCTTCGTCGGCCTTTAACCCACCCTCAGCAGATGCAATGGATTATCCCCGTTTGGGCCTGATCCGGCAGATTTTTCCCACGAAAGGGAACGCATCGGAAAGGAGAGCCGTCATGGCGGAATCGCCCGTGCGCGGAGGGCGGCGGGTGGTGATCGCCTGCCGCGTGATGGAGCCGGAACTGAACCAGGTGCTCGCGGAGGGAGCGGAGGATGTCGAGATTCTCTACCTCGATCAGGCCCTCCACAGGACGCCGGCGAAGCTCCTCGGTCTGGTTCAGGAAAAGATCGATCAGGTCTCTCTGACGGCCTCCCGGATCGTCCTCGGCTACGGTCTCTGTTCCAACGGCGTGGTCGGCGTCACGGCGCGTCAGCAGGGGCTGCTCATCCCCCGCTGCCACGACTGCATCGCCCTGTTTCTCGGCTCGCCTTCCCGCTATCAGGAGGTATTCCGGGAAAAGCCGGGGACATACTACCTGACGCCGGGCTGGGTTGCGGAAAAGAAAGACCCCCTGGGGATATTGGAGGAGTACGTCCCCCGGTACGGCCGTGAGACGGCACAGTGGGTCATCGAGGAGGAGCTGAAGCACTACACGCATATCGCCCTGATCGATACGGGGGTGGAGGAGATGGCGCCGATTCGTGAACGGGCGATGGAGAACGCCGCCGTACTGAAGAAACAGTATGAGGAGATCCCGGGCAGCCTCGATTACTTTCGTGAACTTCTCCGCGGCCCCTACGCGGAGAAGACATTTCTGCGTCTCCGGCAGGGCGAGCAGTTCACCCAGGAGATGTTCTTTTAGCCATTGCCGCCGATGTTTTCTATAAACCGGGTGTGACCATATCCAATTCAGAAAGGATGACTTTATGCTGATCATTGCCGAAAGGATCAATGCATCGCGAAAACAAATTGCCCAGGCCATCAGCACAGGGGATCGTGCCTTCATCCAAGAAGAAGCGAAGGCGCAGACCCAGGCAGGGGCGCATTACATCGACGTCAATGCCGGCACCTTCGTCGGCGAGGAGGCCGACAAACTGAAATGGATCGTGGAGGCGGTTCAGGAGGTGACGGATCTGCCCCTGTCCATCGACAGCCCCGATCCTGCCGTAATCCAGGCGATGATGCCGTTGCTGAAGAAGACCCCGATCATCAACTCCATCACCTTGGAGCCGTCGCGGATCGAGGGGATTCTGCCGATCGTCGTTGCGCACAAGACCAAGGTGATCGCCCTCTGCCAGTCGGAGCACGGGTCGGCCGAGACGACCGAACGCAAGGTGGCGCTGGCGGGACAACTGGTGGGAAAGCTTACGGGGGCGGGAGTGCCCCTCGATGACATCTATCTCGATCCGTTGGTCTATCCGCTTTCGACCAATCCGCAGTCGGCCAATGCGACGTTAGATGCGATCGGTGAGATCATGAAGAAATTTCCAGGCGCCCACACCATTTGCGGTCTCACGAACGTCTCCTACGGTCTTCCCGCAAGAAAGCTGGTCAACCGGGCTTTTCTTGCTGCCGCGATCACCAACGGGCTGGATTCGGCCATCATCGATCCGACGGACAAGTTCCTCTATGCGATGCTGAAGGCCGTGACCCTCATCGTCGGCAAGGATGACTTCTGCATGGATTACATTCACGCCTTCCGCGAGGGTCGTCTCGAATAGCAGGGAGGGTGAATTCCGTGTCGGTAGGTGAAGCGGATCGGAATGGACGAAGAGTGATCATCGCCTGCCGCGTCATGGAGCCGGAGCTGGCCCATATCATTTCGGAGGGGAATGAAGCGGATGATCGGACGGATATCCTCTACCTCGAACA
>Ga0257141_1000281_pt1 | contig 9702 bp, 5 predicted proteins | sample saktaT_17_FD_193544 | JGI IMG/M metagenome (GOLD analysis project Ga0257141, IMG submission 193544) | Metatranscriptome of saline water microbial communities from Sakinaw Lake, British Columbia, Canada - sak_2011_1_27_36m (Metagenome... | ecosystem: Environmental > Aquatic > Non-marine Saline and...
ACGGCATCCTGGTGCAGCTGCCGCTGCCCAAGCACATAGATGAAAAAAAGATTTTAAATGCCCTCGATCCGGACAAGGATGTTGACGGCTTCCACCCGGTCAATGTGGGCAGGCTGATGATCGGCGGCAGGGAGGCGAAGTTTCTGCCCTGCACCCCGGCCGGCATCCAGCAGCTTATTGTCCGCTCAGGGGTTAAGGTTGACGGCGCCGAGGTGGTGGTGGTCGGCCGCTCAAATATCGTTGGCAAGCCCATCGCCAACATCCTGCTGCAGAAAGCCCCCGGCGCCAATGCCACGGTTACGGTTGCCCACACCGGGACCAGAGACCTTGCCGGTCACTGCAAGCGCGCTGATATTCTGGTGGTGGCGGCCGGCGTGCCGGGACTGGTGAAGCCCGAGTGGATCAAGCCCGGCGCGTGTGTCATCGATGTGGGGGTGAACCGGGTCGGCGAGAAGATAAGCGAGAAGACCGGTAAAAAGATCGCCATCCTGCGCGGCGATGTTGACTTTGATGCGGCCAAAGAGATTGCCGGCTCCATTACGCCGGTGCCGGGCGGCGTCGGGCCCATGACCATCACCATGCTCATGGCCAATACGGTCAAAGCGGCAAAGTTTGCCGCAGGCATTGAATCTTAGGATTCATGGGGCCGAGGGTCCAAGTTTTTAAAAAATAAAACTGGACCCCACGAACCCTCGAATCCTGGAACCCTTTAAACATTTATTATTAATAATAAATTCAGAGAGGTACCTATGCCAGTAGAGTTTCCAAAGCAGCAGTACACGGGAACCATCAGGGAAATTAATCTCGGGAAAGGGGACAAGCAGTTGCTGGTAGGCGGGGAGACCGCGTACCCGTTTTATACCTTTGAAGGCACCATGCCCCAACCGCCGAAGATTGCCATCCAGGTGCTTGATTACGCGCCGGATGACTGGGCCGAGGCATGCCTTGAGCCCTACCGCGATGTGCTGGGCGACCCGGTCGCCTGGGCGCGCAAAGCCCAGGATGAGTACGGCGCGGACATGATTCAGCTGTGGCTGAAGAGCACTGACCCCAACGGCCTGAACCGGCCCGCGGACGAGGCCGCGCAGACCGCCAAGGCAGTGGCGTCCGCAGTGTCGGTTCCCGTTATCGTGTGGGGCTGCGCCAACGCGGACAAGGATGCCGAGGTGCTGAAGAAGGTTGCCGAGACCTGTGCCGGGATGAATATCATCATCGGCCCGGTCGTTGAAGCAAATCACAAGCAGCTGGGAGCCCAGGCGCTGGCGTATAATCTCACCATCGTCGCCAATACCCCGATCGACATCAACCTGGCCAAGCAGCTCAATATCCTGCTCAACAACGTGGGCGTGGGGCTTGATAAAATCATTATCGACCCGACCACCGGCGGCCTCGGCTACGGCCTGGAGTACTCCTTCTCGGTTATGGAGCGCATCCGGCAGGCAGCGCTCACCCAGAATGATGACAAGCTGCAGTGTCCCTTCATGTGTAACTTTGCCGACGAAGTGTGGAAGACCAAAGAGGCCAAGATGCCTTCAGACGCAAAAATGGGCGATGCCCGGCAGCGCGGAATCCTCATGGAAGCGGTCACTGCGGTGACGGTGCTGATGGCCGGAGCTGACATCCTGGTCATGCGCCATCCGGACGCAATCCAGCAGGTACGCAACTATGTGGCAGAGCTGGGCGGGTTTGAGCAGCCCAAGGCCGCGAAACGGGTTGCTGCGGGAACCAGGGCTGCAGCAGCAGCGGAAGCACCAATCGGCATAGCTGCTTCAAATATCGCCGAATCTTTGAAAGAAGGCGCGCTGTGCAAGATCGTCCAGATCATGGATCTGCCCATGAACCTTGCGCCGGGCTATGCGGTTGCCCTGATTAAAGCCCTTGACAAGGAAGAACTGGGAGAAGGGCTGGTACTGATGACCAGGGGTGCTGCTTCGGCGGCGCAGGGTGCTGCGGCCCAGCCTGAAGCACAGGCCGGGGAAGACAAGGGGCCGGAAGCCAAAGAGGAATTCAAGCCGAACCGGATCTGGGAGCCGCTGCAGGACACGGTGGGGAATTATTCATATAAGCTTGAGGAAAAAACTGATTTTGCCGGGAAGCCGGTAAAGCTGATACAGAACAGCTATGATCCTGCCACAGCCCATGAGAAGCATGACTGGCGCGGCAAGATTACCGGGCGGGACGATCAGCTCAAGCAGGTAAAGACAGATTTGCGCTATTGGTATTCCGAGGGGTACGGCAGTGAAAAAAGGAAGAAGCCGGCATAACTATACACATGCATTAACTATTAGTGCAGATAATCACATAATATAAACCGATGGGGGAGATGGTAATCCGGAGGTAAAACAATGGCAGAAAAAAAAGTCACGAAAAAGGAAGAAAAGGTCCCTCAGAAAGCAGCCCCCGAGGCAAAACAGGGACCTGTCTTAACGGTCTGTGACGCATCACAGACAATGATAGACCAGGCCCGTAAGCAGAACATTTCAACGGTATTTGACCGGGCGGAGGCCATGAAGCCCTGTCCCATCGGCGCTGAAGGCAGCTGCTGTAAAAACTGCTCGATGGGCCCGTGCCGCGTGCCGCCCTCAAAAAAGGAGGGCGAGCCGGCAAAGGTGGGGCTGTGCGGGGCCACGGCAGAAACCATTGCCGCACGCAACTTTGCCCGCATGGTAGCAGCCGGCGCCGCGGCGCACTCGGATCACGGGCGCGGGGTGGCAGAGGTCTTTCTGCTTGCAGCACAGGGGAAAATATCCGGCTATGGCATCAGGGATGTGCAGAAGCTGCTGCAGCTGGCCATGGACTTCGGGATTGACGTGGAAAAAATGGACCTCAAGTCAATCGCCCTCAAGGTGGGAGAGCTGGCGGTTGCAGAATACGGCAGACAGGAGGGTGAGCTTGTCATGGCCAGGCGCGCACCGCTGAAACGGCAGGAGATCTGGCGCAAAAACAATCTCATGCCGCGGGGCATAGACCGGGAAATAGTGGAGATCATGCACCGGACCCATATGGGCGTTGACCAGGACTATAAAAATCTTATTGACCAGGCCGGACGGGCAGCCATTGGTGACGGATGGGGCGGCTCAATGCTTGCCACCGAACTGCAGGACATTATGTTCGGCACGCCGGTGCCCATAACCGGGACAATTAATCTGGGCGTGCTGAAAAAGGACGAAGTAAACATCATCGTCCACGGTCATGAGCCGCTGCTGTCCGAGATGGTGGTGGTTGCCTGCCAGGACCAGGAAATGGTCGCGCTGGCGAAATCAAAGGGGGCCAAGGGGATTAATCTTGCCGGCATGTGCTGTACTGCCAGCGAGATTCTGTTGCGTCATGGCATTCCGGTTGCGGGCAATTTCCTGCAGCAGGAGCTTGCCATCATAACCGGTGCGGTGGATGCGATGGTGGTAGACGTGCAGTGCGAAATGCAGTCAATCCAGAGCGTAGCGCAGTGCTTTCATACCGATATTATTACCACCTCACCAAAGGCAAAAATCGAAGGCGCAAAGCATATCGAGTTTGACGAGCATGATCCCTTTAACACGGCAAAAGCAATCGTCAAGGAGGCGATTAACAACTTCCCGCGGCGAAAAGGCCAGGCCATCAACATCCCCAGCGAAACAACCGAGATGGTGGTAGGATTTTACCATGAAACGATCAACTATCTTCTCGGCGGTTCGTTCCGGGCTTCATACCGGCCGCTGAATGACAATATCATCAACGGCCGTATCCGCGGCATAGCCGGCGTGGTTGGATGCAACAATGCCCGAACCGTGCATGATAAATCCCATCTGATACTCATCAAGGAACTCATCAAAAATGATGTTATTGTGCTTACCACGGGCTGCAGTGCCATGGCCTGCGGCAAGGCAGGACTGCTCACCCCTGAGGCGGCAAAAAAGTACTGCGGTGCAGGATTAGCTGAAGTCTGCGAGGCGGTCGGTATTCCTCCGGTGCTGCACATGGGCTCCTGCGTTGACAACAGCCGTATATTGATTGCAGCATCGGCAGTGGTGAAGGAGGGCGGTCTCGGCGATGATATCTCTGATTTGCCGGCCGCAGGGGCAGCTCCCGAGTGGATGAGTGAGAAGGCGGTCTCGATCGGGCATTATTTTGTGGCTTCCGGCGTGTATACCATATTCGGCGTCACCTTTCCTACGACGGGCAGCAAAATTCTTACTGATTATCTGTTCAGGGAACTGGAGGATAAGTGGGGCGGCATGTGGGACTTCTGCGATGACCCCATAGAAACAGCTCGTAAAATGATTGCTCATATTGATAAAAAGCGGAAAGCTCTTGGCATTGATAAAGCGCGCGAACGGGTGCTGTTTGATATGGAAATGCGCCGGGAACTGGACGCAGTATAAAACAGTAATGAGTGCCGAAGTAACGAGTGCTGAGTAAAAATCCCGGCACTCATCGTTCAGGCACTCAGCACTATAATAGATAGACAGGAGGTACCAACAGTGTCAAAGATCATAGCATCTGCAGCTATTCGAGGAGCGCACAAGATAGCCGCCCGGGTGGAAAAAAAGTATGCAGAGGTTTTACCGAAGTACGGGCCTGAGAAGGAGATCGGTTTTCCTGATACCGCCTATTACCTGCCGATAATTTACGCCATGCTCGGCATCCCGGTAAAGAACCTGGGAGACTGCCAGCTGGTTTTTCAGCGGGCGCGGAAACTGCTGCCGCAGCCGGTGCAGGAGAAGGCGTACCTTCCCTATCTGGCGCCAGCGCTTGACGCGGGCATGGCAACGCTCTTTTACGAAGAGGTTGAGGAAGCGATACGCTACCTTGAGCAGCCTGATTTTTACCTGCGCGGTGAAGAAGTGACCGATGACAACATCTGGCTGGGCGCGGCAAATGACGTCATCATGAGAAAGCGCGGCGTGGAGTTCGTGGACGGCTCGGCCCCCGGGTTTGCCGCGGTTGTCGGAGCGGCCCCTGATAAAGAAACGGCGGCCAAAATCGCCCACGAGCTGCAGCTGAAAAATTTATATGTCTTCATGGGCGCGGAAAACAACGGGGTCAGGTTTTCCCAGCAGCTGGTTGAGGCTGACGTGCAGATCGGCTGGAACACGCGCCTGGTGTCATTCGGCCCCGACGTTTCAGCCTGCGTGTTTGCCCTCGGCTTCGCGTCACGCGCGGCCATGGCATTCGGCGGTGTCGCGCCGGGAGATTTCAGGAAAAATCTTATTTACAACAAGGACCGAATCTTTGCGTTTGTCCTGGCGCTCGGTTTTGTTTCTGATGAATGGTATGCCAATGCCGCGGGCGCGATCAATTACGGATTCCCGGTCATTGCTGATACCCCCATCCCCGAAGTGCTGCCCACCGGCATCTGCACCTATGAGCATGTGGTGTCCAATATTCCCCATGACCAGATGGTTGCCAAGGCCGTGGAAGTGCGCGGCCTGAAAGTCAACGTGACCGAGGTCCCGATTCCTCTCTCCTACGGCCCGGCCTTTGAAGGAGAGCGGGTGCGCGGCGAGGACATATATCTTGAGTGCGGCGGCGGCAGGACCCAGATGGTTGAACTGTCAACGCTGAAGCGCATGGACGAAGTGGAGGACGGCAAGATTGAAATCGTCGGCCCGGACATTACTGATGTTCCGGCCGGCTCGAAGCTTCCCCTTGCCATTTATGTGGGCGTTGCCGGCCGCCAGATGCAGGAGGATTTTCTTCCCATCCTGGAGCGGCAGATACACCACCTGGTAAACTACGCCCAGGGGCTGATGCACATCGGGCAGCGCGATATCGCCTGGGTGCGCCTATCAAAACAGGCGGTGGAAAAGGGCTTCTCCCTGAAGCACATCGGCACCATCCTGCATGCCATGTACCACAAGGACTTCGGAAAAATATTGGACAAGGTGCAGGTGACCATATACACTGAGCAGGACAAAGTCACGGAAGTGCTGAAAGAAGCCCGTGACACCTTTAAGCTGCGTGATGAACGGATCGCCGGCCTTGCCGATGAGAGCGAAAACACCTTCTATTCCTGCACCCTGTGCCAGTCCTTTGCCCCGTCGCACGTGTGCGTGGTAACGCCCGAGCGCACCGGGCTGTGCGGCGCCTACAACTGGCTTGACTGCAAGGCTGCCTTTGAGATCAACCCCACCGGTCCCAACCAGCCCATAGAAAAGGGCGCGGTTCTTGAAGACCGGTTCGGCCAGTGGGAAGGGGTGAACGGCTTTGTCAAGCAGGCCTCCCGCGGCAAAGTAGAGGTGGTGAGCGCCTACAGCATTCTCACTAACCCCATGACTTCATGCGGCTGCTTTGAGTGCATTGCTGCCGTGCTTGACAAATGCAACGGCGTAATGACCGTGGATCGGGACTACCGGGGCGAAACTCCCTGCGGCATGAAGTTCACGACCCTTGCCGGCTCTGTGGGCGGCGGCGCGGTTACTCCCGGCTTTGTGGGACACAGCAAGCACTTTATCGGCTCCAAGAAATTCATTCGCGCCGAAGGCGGCATCAAGCGCCTGGTCTGGATGCCCAAACAGCTCAAGGAAGATCTGCGGGAAAAGCTCAATGAGCAGGGCAATCTCCTGGGCATTGAGAATATCGCAGACAAAATCGCTGACGAAACCGTGGGCATTACCCAGGAGGAAATACTGCCCTTCCTGAAGGAGAAGGGGCATCCGGCCCTCAGCATGGAGCCGCTGGTGTAGCTTGTAGCTACAAGGGGGCAAGGGGCAAAGAATAAATGCAGATTGCTGAATGCGGAATTATTAAAAGGGGTGCTATTCCGCAATCTGAATTCCGGAATCCGCATTTTACTTCTCCCTGTAACCCTTGAATCCTTGAATCCTTGAACCCTATCTTTTAGAGGAGATTGAATATGGCCCTTTCCGGAATGGACATCTTTAAACTGCTGCCGAAGACTAACTGCCAGGAGTGCGGTGTTCCCACATGCCTGGCCTTTGCCATGAAGCTTGCAGCAGGCCAGGCAGAGCTTGTCTCCTGCCCGTATGTGTCCGAGGATGCGCGGGCAAAGCTCGAGGAGGCATCAGCTCCTCCTATCCGGCCGGTCACCATCGGCGCTGGAGAAACGGCGCTCAAGGTGGGCGGCGAGACGGTTATTTTTCGGCATGAAAAGACTTTTGTCAACAAGCCGGGCATCGCGCTGCTGCTCACCGATGCCATGGACGAAGCACAGCTTGACGAAAAGCTCAAGCGCTTTAAAGAGCTGCAGTATGAGCGCGTGGGCCTGATGCTGAAAGCCGACTGCGTTGCGCTCAAGGAAACGGCAAACGACGCAAAGAAGTTTTCCGCGCTGGTGGAAAAGGCAAAAGCAGCGGGGGCCTTAAACCTCATCCTCATGAGCGAAAAGCCGGAGATACTGGCCGCCGGCGTTGCCGCATGCAAAGAGCTGCGGCCGCTTATTTACGCGGCCTCTAACGGCAATGCAGATGCGCTGGGCAAGCTGGCAAAAGACAGCTCCTGCCCGCTCGCGGTAAAGGGAAAAAATCTTGATGACGTAGCGGAGATGACGACCAAGCTGACCGCCATGGGGCTTAAAGACCTGGTTATTGATACCGGCGCGCGCCAGCTGAGACAGCTCTTTCAGGACCAGGTGGCGGTGCGCAGGGCCGCGCTCACCGGAAAATTCCGGCCGCTGGGGTATCCCACCATCGTCTTTCCCTGTGAGATGACCGATGACCCGCTGAAGGAAGCGCTCATTGCCGCAACCTTTGTCCCCAAGTACGGCGGCATACTGGTGATGTCAGACCTGACCGGGCAGAACCTTTTCCCCCTCACGGTGCAGCGCATGAATATTTACACTGACCCGCAGCGCCCCATGGCAACAGGTGAGGGTATTTATGAAATAAACAACCCGGATGAGAATTCACCGGTGCTTATAACCAGCAACTTCTCTCTTACCTACTTTATTGTCTCGGGAGAAGTTGAGTCGAGCCGGGTGCCCACCTGGCTGCTCATCAAAGACACCGAGGGGCTCTCCGTGCTCACAGCCTGGGCGGCCGGCAAATTTGTGGCCGACGCCATTGCCCCGTTTGTTAAGAAATGCGGTATTGACAGCAAGATAAAGCACCGCACCCTGGTGATCCCCGGCGCTGCCGCGAGCATCAGCGGCGAGCTTGATGAGGAGCTTCCGGAATGGACGGTCCGCATCGGGCCGCGGGAAGCAGCGCACCTCACTCCGTTTTTGAAGAACTGGAAAGCAGAATAGCAGAAATGTCAAAGTCCAACGTTCAAATGCCAAACATATTTGAATTTTGTTATTTGGATTTTATTTGGCATTTTGATTTTTTCATTTGAAATTTTAAACGGAGGGTATCCATATGATTGTAACCATTGCGGAGAGCATTAACATAATGTCCAAGACCATCGGTCCGGCCATGAAGGAAAAGAACGCCAAGCCGATCCAGGAGATGGCCGTTGCCGAGGCCGCAGCCGGGGCCACCTTTCTTGACGTGAATATCGGGCCGGCGCGCAAGGGCGGCGCTGAGATGATGGAGTGGCTGGTGAAAACCATCCACGAGGTGGTTGATCTGCCCCTGTCCCTTGACACCACCAACCTCGAGGCAATGGAGGCCGGTCTGAAGGCCCACAAGAAGGGCGGCAGGCCCCTGGTCAACTCCGTATCCTGCCAGCCGGACCGGCTTGAGCCGGGGCTTGAGGTGGTGAAAAAATATAACGCGCTCATGGTCGGGCTGCTCTGGGGCGCCGACGGCATGCCGCGCGACGCCAATGAGCGGGCGGCGCTGGCGGTGGATATCATTTACAGGGCAAATGAAAAAGGCATCCCCAACGAGGATATTTTTATCGATCCGATCGCAACACCGGTGAGCGGCGAGATCAACCAGGTGCTTGCCTGCACCGAGTTCCTCGGCATGCTGCAGGACCTCGGCCCGGGGTGCAAATCGACGGTCGGGCTTTCCAATGTCTCCAACGGAGCTCCCGCGGAGCTGCGGCCCTTTTTAAACCGGCCGTATATGCTGATGCTGCACAAGCAGGGGCTGTACTCGGCAATAGTTGATGCCTATGATAATGAGATCATGGCGCTTGCCAAGGGGGAGATGCCGGAGATATATCAGCTGGTGTGCAAGGTGATGGACGGCCAGCCTGTTGACATGGCCGCTCTTTCGAAAAAGGAGCAGCAGTATGTGAAGTCGGTCAATGTGCTCATGGGCAAAAACCTCTATTCTCACTCGTGGCTTGAAATATAGCAGTGAGCGGCAGAAAGGCTTGCGCCGGTCAGTCCATGCAAAGAGGGCCCGATTGTCCATCTGTTATATTCAGTCACGGCTCTCTTTTTTTTTTGTGATCTGCCCCCTGGCAGGGTGCAGCACCGCAACAGCAGGTGTGGACTTCATCAAAACAATTTGTTAATGCAACTGCTGTTCTGCAAAATTTTATCGTACGGAAAAGAGGACGTCCTGCAATATTAGTTGTCAGGGATGAACTGCCATGTATGAATTAGCCCGCGGCCCGCTGATGTGGACTGCAACTGTTATATTCCTGTCAGGGATCATATACCGCTCCATCCAGCTGTATCTCCTCACCAGGAAAAAAGAGCGCGTTCTTTTTTACGCTGCTCCGGTTAAGCCCAAAGAGCGCACCCCCGAGGAGCGCAAGATGGATTTGATTGTTGCCGTCAGGAATTCGCTCCTCGGCACCCATCCCATCATGGCCATCATCTCAACAGTTTTTCATACCTTTATATTTATTATCCCCATTTTTCTC